>Ga0316206_1000051_pt1 | contig 254751 bp, 264 predicted proteins | sample 6monthpyrite_MG_FD_204942 | JGI IMG/M metagenome (GOLD analysis project Ga0316206, IMG submission 204942) | Microbial mat bacterial communities from mineral coupon in-situ incubated in ocean water Damariscotta River, Maine, United States -... | ecosystem: Environmental > Aquatic > Marine >... | reverse complement strand
CCCCTTACCCGGTAATCAATAGTAACAATGTCTGAATCAAAACTATGAATCAAATAATTCAAAGCCTGTAGTGGTGAAACTCGCCCGCAGGTCGAAACATCAATATCGGCTCGAAAAGTACTGATACCAGCATCAGGATGACTTTCAGGATAGGTATGCACTGTGATATGACTTTTATCTAAATGCGCAGCGACGGCTTCTGGTGTGGGTCCTGGTGACTCCGTATTGGATAGCGTCTCGGCGGCAATGGGTTCTTCCGATATCAACATGGTGACACTGGCACCCTGCGGATCATAATCCTGACGAGAAATGTTTAATACGTTAGCACCGATAATATCAGACACATCGGTCAACATATTGGTTAGGCGCTCGGCGTTATATTCCTCATCAATGTACTCGATATAGGCCTGTTGCTGTTCTGGATTAGCCGCATAGTTAATATCATAGATATTAAAGCTCAGGGTCTTGGTAAGATTATTAAACCCGTGCAGCTTAATTTTTCGTTCGGCCTTTTTCACTTGTTCTTACCTAATCACTTATTCATAAATGTTCAAGAGGTTGATGATAAATCATCTGCACAACGGTGCCGGCGGGATCTTCACAATAGAAACTCCTCGCGCCATCACGGTGAGTTTTTGGTTCGGTACGCATTGGCACTTCATGTTGCTTTAGAAAAGTATACCAGGCATCGACATCTTCAGGCTTGCGCATAATAAATCCAATATGATCTAGCCGTTGCCTTCCATCGATTTTTTTATCACTGTAATGTAATGCCAGGTTGTCATGTCCTGAAGTCAAATAGACATTACCGTCATCCGGACGCCATTCTACCTTCATGCCCATCAGATCGATGTAAAAATTTTCACAGGCTGCCATATCTTCGACATACAATGCCACATGATGAAGCCCAGAAGTTGCGGGAGGTCTTGTACTCATATAAAAATAATCTCTACTATAAAAATTATTAAATTATCGAAATGGTTTATTCCGCACCAAAGACACTTTGTCTTACGCTGTTCCATAAGGGTTTACCAAAACAGCGGCGTAGCACCCAAGGCAGGCCAATACTACCGGCAGACAAAAGTCGATCATGAAAACTTTTTAACGAAAAGTCGTTTTCCATATCTTGTAGTCTGTCGCGGGTTTCATTGATAAGTGCCCAGCCGGTTGCATAGCCCATGGGCACAGTGGGTGACTGACTATACCAGTTTAAATCAGCCATCGCCTGGGCGTGACTAAAGCCTAATTTCTCCTGCATTCTTTGTGCACAGCTTTCAAGAGACTGGTTTCTCGCATGCAACTCTACATCGATCATAATCCTCAGCGCACGCCATAAACGATCCTTTAGCAAAATAAATTCTGATTCTTTCTTATCTAAAAAACCCTGCTCAACCATGAGTTGTTCACAATACAGAGCCCAACCCTCATACAGCGTTGCCGAAGCATTCAACAACCGCGGCAAGGTTCGAGAACGGGGATCACGATTTACCGTAACAAACTGCAAGTGATGACCCGGCCAGGCTTCATGAACACAGGTATGTTGCAGGCTTATCAAATTATGTTCTCCCCAGCTTTCTTCATCACCAGGTGGTGTCACATAGTAATAAGCCGTCTGGGCAGGATCGGTCGGCATGGGATCCATATATGCCGCAAAGGGAATCTGATGTTGCAAAAAGGCGGGCGTTTCAATCACATGTAAAAATTGTTGCTCAGGTAAGCTAACCAGCTCATGTGACTTTACAAACTCAAATGCCGCCTGTATACGCTCTTTGTATATATCCAGTAAATATCCATCAGGTTTGAACTGGCTCTGAATTTTTTCAGTCAGGGCCTGAACATCATAATTGCCTTGCAGGGTTTCAGTAATGTTCAGTAAATCCTGCCAGGTATCGTCATAGAGTTGCTGGCCAAAGGAATACAACTCATCGGCATTAATATCGAGGCCATGAATAAAGGCAAGCTTTAGATCAAACATCTCACGCCCACAGGCAAAATCCCCCATGGCTTTGCTGACCAGATCCTTCTTCATGAACCGGGCAAAGTCTTCGAGCGCATGCGCTGCCGTTTCTAACTCTGCATCAATTCGGCATTGCTCAATAAAAGGGTGATGAGGTAACTGGCGAAAATATTTAATGCCTTCTTCTGCTTCAGTGATCGCAGATGCCAACCAAACGGCAGGGATGCTTTCCGGTTCCGTTAACAAATGAGATTTTGCCCCGCGTAAATATCCGGGTATCGCAATCAGACGTGCCTTGAGAGCCTTACACCGATCTTTAACCGGTCTCAGTGTTAACTGATAAATGGCATTCACCGGGATAAAACGTGTTGGATCTTTAATCCGCCAGTCGTGCTCGATGAGCTCCTTGCTTTCAAGTACAGCACTTCCCACCATGATTTGAAGATCGATTTTTTGATCTTCGTCAAGCTCATCATTGTTTAATTCATCAATGGCATCGATCAGTTTTTCATTTAAGGTAACCAATGCACCAATGTCATCATCACCATAAGGTGCCAGCAACTCACTGTAACCTTCCACACCCATATCAACGGCGGCTTCCGGATGAAACCGAAACCAGGCGCGATAATAACTATCTACTAATTCGTTATAGGCTGACATGTATTACATCCGTCCTTCATTATTATTATGCTTCTACAAGTTCAAAGTCGTGGGTTATTTCCGCGGTCTTGCCTAACATAATCGATGCCGAGCAATACTTTTCTGCTGATAACTCTACAGCACGAGCCACGCGCTTTTCACTTAGATCTTTTCCCGTCACAACAAAGTGCGCATGTATTTTAGTAAATACTTTTGGTTCCGTATCGGCTCGTTCTGCTTCAAGCTGGACCACACAATCTGCTATTTCCTGTCGAGCTTTTTTCAGGATCAAGACTACGTCAAAAGCTGAACAGCCGCCCATTCCCAGCAACAATAGCTCCATCGGGCGTGCACCCTGATTTTCGCCTCCGTATTCCTGTGCCCCATCCATGATCACGGTATGACCTGTCTCGGACGTGCCATCAAATCGGGCTGCGCCAGCCCATTTTACCTCTGCCTTCATAAACCATAACCTCTTGATTTTATAACCAATCCTACAAAGCTAAAGCAAAAACCCGAACCAATCTACAATTGGTTAATCTGTGTTCAAGTTCATCTTAGAACTGTCGATAAGCCAGTGACGCCTGTCGCATTTTTCTTACCATTTATAGGATAACCTTGCGCCAACTGAAAAGCACTGGTATACCATATAAATAGAAGGACGCCCGAGAAATGGCACAAGTACAAAGGAACTCTATGTCAGTCATAGCACCACAGAAAACCGGAATCCCATCTCTGGATCAATTTCTGGAACACTGCCACCGCCGTCACTACCCGGCTAAAAGTGTCATTATTTACGCCGGCGATAAACCTGATGTTCTGTATTACATCATTGATGGCTCCGTCTCGGTACTGATTGAAGATGAAGATGGGCATGAAATTGTCCTGGCCTACCTGAACAAAGGTGACTTTTTCGGTGAAATGGGCCTGTTCAGCGAAGATCCAAATCGCAGCGCATGGGTACGTACTCGCACAGCCTGCGAAGTAGCCGAAATAAGTTATACCAAATTCCGCCAGCTCTACCAGGAACACCCTGACATCATGTTTGCGATGGCGTCACAAATGGCATCTCGTCTGCGCGATACCAGTCGTAAAGTTTCAGACCTTGCCTTTATGGATGTCACCGGCCGTGTTGCCCGCACATTGCTGGATCTTTGCAAGCAACCCGATGCCATGACGCACCCGGATGGCATGCAGATCCGCATCACCCGCCAGGAAATCGGCCGCATTGTAGGTTGCTCACGAGAGATGGTTGGTCGCGTATTAAAGGCGATGGAAGAACAGGAACTGATTTATGTTAAGGGCAAGACTATCGTGGTATTTGGAACGCGATAAAAATATATTCATATCTTAGATAGCAAAAGGCAGCTATTAAGCTGCCTTTTTTTATTGTTGATTTATTTTAAGCTAAAATAATTTTAGCTAAACAGTTCTGTTAATTTCTCGCCAGGATCGGGTGCAACCATAAAGGCCTCTCCCACCAAAAAGGTATGAACATTATTGTCGCGCATCAACTTGACGTGCTCGGGTGTATGAATACCACTCTCGGTGACAACTAAACGATCATCTGGAATTTTATCCAACATAGACAACGTTGCATCCAAGGACGTTTCAAAGGTACGCAGGTTGCGGTTATTGATACCCACCAGTTTATTTGGAAGTTTCAGCGCCCTGTTCAACTCTTCTTCATCATGCACTTCAACCAATACATCAAGCCCAAGCTGATTGGCAAGATCGGACAATTCTTTCAGCTTATCATCACTTAGGGCTGCGACAATCAGTAAAATACAATCTGCCCCCATAACTCGTGCTTCATAAACCTGGTATGGGTCGATAATAAAATCCTTGCGAATAATCGGAAGGTCACAGGCCATGCGTGCATCTACCAGATAAGCATCAAGGCCCTGAAAGAAATCAATATCCGTCAATACCGACAAACAAGCGGCCCCTGCCTTTGCGTATGACTTTGCAATTTCATCCGGATGAAAATCAGGACGCATCACGCCTTTACTCGGAGATGCCTTTTTTATTTCTGCGATAACGGCAGGTTTACCTGCTTCGACCTTGCTAACTAGCGCATTAACAAAACCGCGCGTAGCGGGAATTGAGTCCGCTTGCTCTTTTAATTTCGCAAGTGGAATCATTTCGCTGCGTTCAGCGATCTCCTCGCGTTTGCGACTGAGGATTTTTACCAGGATATCAGGGGTGTTGCTCATGGAATGTTACTCATAATTTAGGCCTGATACTTATTTAAACGAATTAGTAATCTCTACCAGATCATTCAATTTTTTCAAGGCCTCACCCGAGTCGATCACTTGCCCGGCTTTTTCAATACCCGCTTGATGTGAATCAGCAAGACCCGCGACATAAATCGCTGCACCAGCATTTAACAAAACGATATCGCGGGCTGGCCCAGTATGGCCGTCAAAGATCAATTTAATCATACCCAACGATTGAACGGCACCATCTACAACCAGATGCTTAATATCATCTTTACGCATATCAAAATCGTCAGGTGAAATCGTATAAGTCCTGATCTCACCATCTTTCAATTCGGCAACTTTGGTTGAAGCACCAATACTGATCTCATCCATGCCATCTTCTGAGTGCACCACCATCACATGGTTGCTACCCAGTTTCTTTAATACATTTGCCAGGGGTTCAACCAGGTCATCAGAAAATACGCCCAGTAATTGATTCGGCGCACCGGCAGGATTGGTTAAGGGACCCAATACATTGAAGATGGTCCGCACGGCCATTTCTTTGCGCGGACCAATAGCATGTTTCATAGCACTGTGATGCAGAGGTGCAAACATAAAACCAACACCTATCTTATCTATACATTCAGCAACTTGCTCCGCAGTGATGTTCAAATTGACACCCGCGGCTTCAAGCAGGTCTGCACTACCCGAGCTACTGGTGACAGAACGATTGCCATGTTTAGCAACCTTGCCGCCTGCGGCAGCGACCACAAACGAACTCGCCGTCGAGATATTAAAAGTGGAAAGACTATCGCCCCCCGTACCGACAATATCAACCACGTGATCACCACTGACTTTTACGCCGGTGGCAAGCTCACGCATCACCTTTGCGGCGGCAGCAATCTCATCAATGGTTTCACCTTTCATTCTTAGACCAACCAGAAAACCACCAATTTGCGCAGGTGTCGCCTCGCCCGTCATGATGATTTTCATCACCGTCACCATATCATCGTGACTCAGGTCTTTTCTTTCCAGTATTAATTTCAGCGCTGTTTGTATATCCATAGTCTTTCCTCTGGCTTCTATTGGTTTCTATTTATAGGCTTCCAGAAAATTACGTAATAATTTATGGCCCGCTGTGGTTAATATTGATTCTGGATGAAATTGCATGCCTTCAATTGGATAGTCCTTATGGCGTACACCCATGATCTCATCAATATCACCACCCGCATTTTGCGTCCAGGCCGTTACTTCAAGGCAATCAGGTAATGTTGCTTTTTCAATAACCAGCGAATGATAGCGCGTCGCTTCAAACGGATTATCAATTCCCTTAAACACACCTACATCACTGTGATGCATCATCGAGGTCTTGCCATGCATGATCGCACTGGCATGCACAATATTTCCACCGAAGGCCTGACCGATGCTCTGGTGTCCAAGACATACACCCAGGATCGGTTTCTTTCCTGCAAAGTGTTTAATCACATCAATTGATACACCTGCCTGATTGGGTGTACAGGGACCCGGCGATACGACTATATATTTAGGATCCAGTTTTTCGATCTCTTGCACGCTAATCTGATCATTGCGGTGCACGACCACATCAGCACCTAACTCACCAAAATACTGCACCAGGTTATAAGTGAAGGAATCATAATTATCAATCATCAATAACATCGTTAACCCCTCACTTATGCGCACCATCAAGGCCGGCTTCAGCCATTGCCACGGCTCTGAATACAGCCCGACCTTTATTCATCGTTTCATCCCACTCATTGGTCGGTATGGAATCATAAACAATACCGGCACCTGCCTGGATGTGTAAGGTCTGATCTTTAATCACGGCCGTGCGAATAGCTATCGCCGTGTCCATATTTCCTGACCAGCCTATATAACCGACTGCACCAGAGTAAACGCCACGCTTAACTGGTTCTAATTCATCTATAATTTCCATCGCACGGATTTTCGGTGCACCTGATACCGTTCCCGCCGGGAAGGTCGCACGCAGAACATCCATCGCATTCATATTATCTTTGATAGATCCCGTAACATTGGAAACAATGTGCATCACGTGCGAATAACGTTCGATCATCATCTTGTCGGTTAACTCAACGCTACCCGTTTTTGCAATACGCCCCACATCGTTTCGTCCCAGATCGATCAGCATTAAGTGTTCCGCTATTTCTTTAGGATCGGCCAACAGATCTTGCTCCAGGGCTTTATCCTGCTCTTCAGTTTCGCCACGAGGTCGGGTGCCTGCAATCGGCCGTACTGTCACCTCATCGTCTTCATAACGTACCAGAATCTCTGGAGAAGAACCCACTACGTGGAAATCTCCTAGATCTAAATAGTACATATACGGCGACGGGTTCAGGCTTCGCAAAGAACGATATAAATCCAAAGGCTGTGCATGGAAAGGAACAGACATCCGTTGCGAGATCACAACCTGCATTGCATCACCATCGGTGATGTATTGCCTGACTTTACTCACCGCATCTTCATAACCGGTTTGAGTAAAACCTGAAACAAAATCCGCCTCTTTCACTTTTCGCGGTTTGGTATGTGCTGTCTGTGGTGTTGCCTGATGCATTTGTTTAATCAAATGATCGATATACTTGTTAGCATTCGCATAAGCGTCTTGTTCATCAGGTTTGGCATGAACGATAATGTACAACTTGCCACTCAGGTTATCGAACACAACCACCTGTTCCGATACCATTAGCAAAATATCCGGCAGCTTTAAGGGATCCTCTTTCTCTGCAGCTTTGGCTAGCTTGGGTTCAATATAACGAATCGTCTCGTAGCCAAAGTACCCTACCAGTCCACCAGTAAACCGGGGCATGTCATCGATATCGGGATGCTTGAACGTTGCCTGATAGTCTTCGATCCAGCTCAGCGGATCCTCGACCTCTATTTCTTCATGCAATTTGTTGGCGACAAAGGTCTTGATCGTTTTACCATAAATACGGATAACACGCTCACAGGGCAGACCGATGATGGAATAGCGGCCCCACTTCTCGCCGCCTTGTACAGATTCAAATAAGTAGGAATATGGCCCGTTGGCCAGTTTGAGATAAGTGCTTAACGGGGTATCAAGATCGGCCAGCACTTCCCGCAAAATGGGGATCGCCGTATAGCCTTGCCTGGCAAGTGCCTGAAATTCCTGTTCTGTCATGGTTGTTACCTAGTTTTCTCATTACACACAAACTACAACTGCATCACTACCATCAGTTGCCCTTAAATAGCTCAGTCTGGCCATCGTCTGTTTGGTGTAATCGTTTTCATCATTTTTATGTTGACTAGGTTTATCTTTTCTTAATCGTATTTTTCTGGAGCATTTACCTGAAGATTTATTAAGCCGGCCACTATTATTATGCGGCTGCTTCTAACAAACCTTTCAGTTCTGTCATCGAGTCTATCACAGCGTCAGGATTTGCATCACGAATATCCACGCCATGATTGTAACCATAGCTCATACAAATGATTTGAAAACCCGCGGCACGGGCAGCTTTCACATCGCTGACAGAATCACCGATCATGGTCGCCTCGCCAGGCGTGACACCCAGGTGTTCGGCAACATGCAATAACGGCATAGGATCAGGTTTTTTCTTTGCCAGGGTATCGCCGCTAACGACAATTTCGAAGTCATCGTGAATCCCCATATCCTTGAGCAAAGGGATAGTGAACTGAGCGGCCTTATTGGTCACACAGCCCAGCAGGAAACCCGCTGACTTGAGGTAATCAAGGCCTTCTCTCACACCGGGGTAAAGCATGCTGCGCTTAGAGGTATTCTCGGCATAGAGCGCCATAAAAATGGGATAGGCCTTTTCAAACAAGGCATCATCCGGCTCACCCTCGAGCCGACCAATCAGCGCACGACGAACCAGACGTTCTACACCATTACCCACCCACTCACGTACTTTTGCATCGCCGTGTACAGGCATATCCAGTTGCTTCATCATCTCATCAACGCAATAGGCTAGATCAGGGACACTGTCAACCAGCGTCCCGTCAACATCAATGAGCACCATTTTAGGTTTGCTTAACATTTTATCTACTTCTATATCTGAAATTTATTTAGCCGGAACTTACTTAGCTAGAACTTATTTAGCCTTAGCCAACTCGTCTTTCATCTTCTTAACAATAGTGTCATAACGATTGGGATCTTTATCATTGGCACCACCAAAGACGCCTGAACCAGAAACAAAGGTATCGGCACCAGCTTCAGCAATCTCGCAGATGTTATCAACCTTCACACCGCCGTCGACTTCCAGACGAATATCGCGACCCGATGCATCAATAATCTTACGAGCTTCACTCAGCTTATCGAGAGTAGCAGGAATAAAGCTTTGACCACCAAAACCAGGGTTAACTGACATCAATAAGACCATATCAACTTTGTCGATGACATAATTTAGATAATCCAGTGAGGTCGCTGGGTTAAATACCAGACCCGACTTACAACCTTCATTCTGAATTAACTGTAAAGTGCGATCGATGTGCTCTGACGCTTCCGGGTGGAAAGTAATGTAGGTCGCACCCGCAGCTGCAAAATCAGGAATAATTCTATCTACAGGTTTTACCATCAAATGCACGTCAATCGGTGCGGTCACACCATGCTTACGCAGCGCATCACAGACCAGTGGCCCGATGGTCAGGTTCGGTACGTAATGGTTATCCATCACATCGAAATGAACGATCTCACAGCCAGAGGCAAGTACGTTATCAACTTCCTCACCGAGCTTCGCAAAATCTGCGGATAAGATGGATGGAGCAATTGCAAAATCTGCCATAGTTAGTGCCTCATTACTGAATTCTGTGCTTAAAATCTATTTGGCGCCGCGAAACCCCGCAACACCCCGAAAAATCGAACCGCCAACTCTACCGGAAAAGACCCCAGAATGCAGCTTTTTAGAGAGCCCATACCTATATATACTAAGTTGTACCCCATCTCATCTTTGCAGGAGTTATAACCATGCAATCGATCATGAAATTAACCATCCCCCTGATTGGATTGGCTTTTTTTGCTTTAAGTGGTCAGGGCGTGGCTGCTTCAAAGTCTGACCAGGCCAAGGAAAAGCGCTGGGAAGCGCAAATTGTGCCCAGCCTGTTAGTTGGTGAAGCGGTTAAATTAAAGGCAGCAGACGTGGAGTTTCTTGGTTTATATACCGAAAATGATACTGACAAAGCCCTGGGTGGTGTTATTTTGCTTCACGGAATGGGCGCTCATCCCGCCTGGCCATCGATCATTGACCCCCTGCGTATGAGCCTGCCGGAATCTGGCTGGCATACCCTTTCACTGCAAATGCCCATTCTTAAAAATGAGGCGGTATATAAAGACTACCTGCCTCTGTTTGATGAGGTCCCGGTACGCATTCAGGCTGGCGTTGATTATCTAAAAGCAAAAGGGATAAACAATATCGTCATCATTGGCCACAGCCTGGGCAACACCATGACCACCAATTACCTCGCAACAAAAAAAGATCCCAGTGTTCGCGCTTTTGTAGCTATAGCACTTGGTCCTGGCTACCCCAAAGACCCACGCACGGATAGTTATACAAACTTTAGCAAAGTCACCATCCCTACCCTCGATATCTATGGTAGTAGTGATTCCGACCGAATTATTAAAAATGCCAGGAAACGAAAGAAGGTCGCCAAAAAAGCAGGTAACAAAGAATACCAGCAAGTCAAAGTCGAAGGAGCGAATCACTTCTTCACCAGCATGGAAGATGTACTCTTACAACGAATACGTGGCTGGCTAAAGAAGAATGCACCGGGCACAGAATCAAAACGATAAACGGGAATTATTAAAATGGATGTGAAATCAGTCAGTAGTTTTTTACATGTATTGTCAGTTGTCTTCTGGGTCGGTGGAATGTTTTTTGCCTACACCTGCCTACGCCCAACCGCAGCACAACAACTCGAACCGCCTCAACGACTAACGCTATGGGTCGGGGTGTTTGAAAAATTCTTTCCCTATGTCTGGGGCAGTATTGTTCTTCTGCCATTAACCGGTTTTGGCTTAATGTTTGCGACCTGGAACACTTTTGCCGCGACACCACTGTATGTGCACATCATGTATGGGCTGGGGATCGTGATGATTCTGATTTACCTGCATGTTTACTTTTCGCCTTACCGACGGCTCAAGCAGGCAGTCGCCATCCAGGACTGGCCAACAGGAGGTAAGCAACTAAATCAAATCAGGATATTAATAAAAATAAACCTCAGTATTGGCATTATTGTAATCGGCATAGCCAGTGGTGGGCGTTACCTGACAGCGCTAATTTAGCGCTGCTGATTTATTCCGCTGTTATTTTATTCCTCTGGCTTTACAAATAGTATCGTAAGCCGCCTTGATCTCGTGGGTCTTTTCATTGGCCAGTTTGATCATCTCTTCCGGTAACCCCTTCGCAACCAGTTTATCCGGGTGATGCTGGTTCATTTGCCGGCGATAAGCCTTCTTCACTTCGGCATCCGTTGCTGATTTTTCTATACCCAATGCGCCATAGGCCTCAGCGAGAATATTTTGTGGTGGCTTTTGTGAGGCATCATATGCCCCTGCACCACCATGAAACGATTGCTGAGCATGTACCATCTTTTCAATGCGGAGAAACTCAAACTCGGTGATTCCCATTCGCGAACAAATACGATAGCAAATATGGCGTTCCGCCTCGTGCATGTGTCCGTCTGCGTAGGCAGCAAGCACTAATATCTCAATAAACATCCGCTCGAGATTACGATTGTGATGACACTCACGATGAAAGTTATCAATGACATCTTCCAGGGGGAAATCAGGCGCCTTACCTTTACGGAAAAGGTCCATGGCGGTTTTTTCCTGAGTACTATCCAGTCTCATCTGACGCATAATATTACGTGCCAGAGTAATCTCAGACTCAGAAACATGACCATCGGCCTTGGCCATATGACCCATCACTGAAAATACAGCAGTAAAAAAAGTAGTTTGTATCTGTTCCTGATTTCCAGGTCGATGGTTGAAGCCAAATTGATCTTGTTCAATCGCACGCCTGATGCCATTATCGAGATAATTACCTATCAGCAAGCCAATGATTAAACCCGTCCAGCCACCCCACAAGTAACCAAATATCGCACCCGCGAGTTTTCCCCAAATGATCATTCTTATCTATTTCCTTTTATTTTATGTTCAGCACGCCACGATACATCTGCATCTGGCAGGTAAAAGCATGTTCGCCCTTCTCATCTGTTGGAACTTTCAACTCAACTGTTCGTTCGACAGGCAAATCAGCAGAAAGATTCCAGTCTTCAAAAATAACTTTCTCGGCACATAGGCTGGCATCTTTGCGCAGGAATCGCAATGTCAGTGCCTGCCCCTGGTTAACTTCGATATGGGAAGGCGTGTATACGCCGTTATCGACAATAACATCAATGGTCTCACTATCTGACTTCTCCAGATCTAATTTTTTGGCGTCTGATTTTTCGGTGCCTAATTTATAGACCTTGGGTGAGGACAACCAGAACCACCAGATAATAAAAACGAATAATGAAGTAGCAATTATGTTGATAAAAATAATCATTTTTCACGCCCCGACTTCATTAATCGCAGACGATTGGCATTTAACACCACGGTGACGGAAGACATCGCCATGGCCCCACCTGCAATCATTGGATTTAGCAAAATCATAAAGAACGGATACAACAGACCAGCCGCAATAGGGATACCTAAAGAATTATAAATAAAGGCACCAAACAGATTTTGTTTTATATTTCTAATCGTGGCCCTGGATACATTGATGGCATCAATCACACCATAAAGTGAACCACTCATTAACGTAATATCAGCACTCTCAATCGCCACATCGGTGCCTGTACCAATCGCAAAACCAATGTTTGCGCGTGCCAGTGCTGGTGCATCGTTAATCCCGTCGCCGACCATTGCCACTACTTCATTTTTCTCTTGTAACAGTCGCACCTGATTTTCTTTATCTTCAGGCAGCACATCTGATATCACATGTTTTATTCCAACTGATGACGCCACTGCCTCAGCCGTTTTATTATTGTCACCCGTCAACATAACAACCTTTAAACCAATCGCATGCAACTGCTTAATCGCCTTGACTGAGTCTTCTTTTATGGGATCGGACACAGAAATAATTCCGACTAACTTTCCTGCACTTGCTAAATAGACAACCGTCTCAGCTTGTTGCAGATGTTGTTCTGCCTGCTCATGTATACCAGATATATCAATAGCATACTTTTCCATAAGTTTGCTGTTTCCAAGTAAGACCTGCTCACTATTTATATTGCCAACTACACCTTTCCCAGATACCGCGTTAAACGATTCTACCTCGAACAAGGCAAGTTCTTTTTCCCGCGCAGCTTTAACAATGGATGATGCCAGTGGATGTTCTGAACCTTGCTCAAGACTTGCCGCTAACTGCAGTAATCGTTCCTCACTATCTGCTTCGATCACATCAAGTGAGGTTACCGTCGGCTGACCTTTGGTTATGGTCCCCGTTTTATCAAGTACAATTGTTGTTAACTTAGCCGCGCCCTGCAATGCCTCACCATTTCGAATCAGAATACCCAGTTCCGCAGCCTTACCAACACCCACCATGATTGAAATAGGTGTCGCGAGCCCCAACGCGCAAGGACAGGCAATGATCAACACCGTCATTGTCGTAACAATGGCAAAACTTACATTGTCTTGCCCAGCTAATTGACCAGAAAAATTAAACCAGACAAGAAAAGTAACAATCGCGATCAATAAAACGGTCGGCACAAAAATGGCGGCGACTTTATCAACAATACGACCAATGGCAGGTTTACTTGATTGTGCCTGACGCACCAGTTGAATAATCTTTGCAAGTACCGTGTCTGCACCAATACGTTTTGATTGATATAAAAAGGTACCCGATACATTGATCGTGCCTGCAACAACTTCATCGCCCTGTTTTTTTTCTACGTGCATGGGCTCACCGGTTAGCATCGATTCATCGACGCTAGAGTGGCCATCAATCACATCACCGTCTACCGCAATTTGCTCGCCTGGACGCACACGCAATGTCTCGCCCAGCCCAATCTGGCCAAGTGGTATGTCAATTTCCTTACCGTCACGCACAACCCTGGCAGTCTTGGGCTGTAATTGAATGAGTCGCTGAATGGCTTCTGAGGTTTTTCCACGCGCACGCATCTCCAGCGCAGAGCCAAAATTGATCAGCGCAATAATAATAACCGCTGCCTCAAAATAAGCATGCTGCGCCAACGTTGGCACGACATCGGGGGCAATCGTGATCACCAGCGAATAGACCCAGGCCGTACCCGTACCAAGCGCTATCAAGGTATCCATGTTGGCATTATGCGCACGAAAGGAGTGCCATGCGCCTTTGAAAAATTGGCGGCCTGAATAGACCATGACAAACAAAGTAACTAGCGCAATACCAAACCAGATAAGTTGCCCATTTGGCGAAGTCAACGATGGAATAAAACCGCTCATTCCGAAACCAAATAAGGGGACACCTGCAATACCGGCTACGATCGCCTGCTTTAATAGCTGACGGTAGTGGGCAAATTCAGCGGCCTGTTTTTGCTCTGTATCACTTTCATCCTTTAACTCTGCAGCTTCATATCCCGCATTTTTTACAGCGGTCAATAGCTGCTCAACTGAGACATCCCCTTCCACCATAGCCGTGTGCTCAGCAAAATTAACAGTTGCCTGCACAACACCCTCAACGGCGTTCAATGCGGTTTCGACAGTACTCACACAACCTGCGCAGCTGAGCCCATTGATTGAAAGTTGATACTTTTGTGGCATGTTTTACTCAATATGGATTGAATCGTCACTTTAAAGTGACATTTTGCACCATCAAGATGCATGCTGCTAACAAAGTGTGAATAAGCGCAAATTTTCCACCTAAATACAACAACCTAGGCTACTTTCATGATATATAGTCAAATATTAGTTAAATGTAATATTTCTACTAATATATTTGTCAGGCCGGCCGCTATAAATAGGCCTATGTAATCAACACATTACAATCGACATGGAATCAAGCGCGATTACAGCTTGTACCGCAAATAAGGAAATGTTCTGTGGCAACAATGACACCTGAAGAGCTGATTGGAGATAACCTCAAGCTCATTTCACTCCCGGCCATCGTGGCTAAAATAAACCAGTTACTCAACGACCCAAATTCCTCAGCAGCTGATATCGCTCACTTGATAGGCCAGGATCCTGTGTTAACAGCACGGCTCCTTAAGTTGGTAAATAGCCCTTTTTACAGCTTCCCTTCACAGGTCGATACGCTGAGCATGGCCGTCACAATACTCGGCACACGACAGTTGCGTGATCTGGTTATCGCCACCACCGTCGTCAACCATTTTAAAGTATCAACAGAAGTTCATTTCGATATGGAAACCTTCTGGTGCCATAGTATTTCAACCGGTATTGCGGCACGAACAATTGCCCTGGCACAAAATATTAAAAACTCAGAGCGACTTTTTGTTAGTGGTTTATTACACGATATCGGCAAAATGATTATGTCGCTATTACTTCCCCGTGAGACAGAAAGCCTGTACAGGGTAAATGTAAACCCTAACCTCAATATTGAAAATCCTGAGCAACAAATATTCGGGTTTACGCATGGCCATCTGGCCCATGAGCTATTAGCAAGCTGGCACTTCCCTGAATCAATATCACAACCCATACTTCATCATCATGATCTTAAAAGTGAAGATGAATTCAAGACAGATACCGCTGTCCTTCACGTCGCCAATGTTATTGCAAATAATATTCAGGCACCCATATCACAGGATGACGATACTATTTTAAAGGTAGAGGCTCTAAAGATTCTGGATATCGATGCAGCTGTCGTCGAATCTTACTACGAAGAAGTCTACAACTGCCTGGACGATATTCTACAGCTGCTTTATTACGACCTGGCGGCCTAACCTGAACGACTTAAGGCGTTAATCTTATAGTGCCTTCATTACCCTCTCTAGCCTTTCACGCACTTCGCCTGCTAGCTCTTTAATCCCTTCTTTCTCGACCAGGGTTAACACTGCCGCTGGATCCATAAAAGCAACCGTGACATCGCCATTTTCTTCTTCCCGAACCAAAACATTACAAGGAAGTAACAAACCAATATCAGGTTCGGCGGTAATGGCCTGATTTGCTAAGACAGGATTGCACGCACCCAGGATAGTATAAGGTCGCTTGTCGATATCCAGCTTTTTCTTCATCACGGCTTTAACATTGATCTCGGTTAAAACACCAAAACCTTCTTTTGATAATTCTTCGGTAACTTTGGCAATCGCATCATCAAAGTTACCGGAAAAAGTTGTACTAAATCCATACATCGTTAATTCTCCAGGTTAATTATTAATAATTCTCTCATAATTAAATTGTAACATGCTAACAATTCAATTTGATTCTTTATCCTTCCGAACCCATGCCTGATACAGTTCATCTGGCCATTGTGATTGAAACCAAAAAATAATGGATTCAATATCTTCGTCAGTAAATCGGTCTTTCCAGGCTGGCATATTACCACCTAAGGCCTTTGTTCCATTCTTTATCGTATACATTAGCGCTTTTTTGGGATGATGCCAGGCATGGGCAGTACCATTTAGCGGAGGGGCAGGAAACTTGCCATCCTTGTCACGCTTCCGCCAATCAGGGGCACCTTCCGCATTAAGACCATGACAGACAGTGCAATTTTTCCGAAAAAGATCCCGGCCTTGTATTAATCGAGCTTGACTTACCTTGCTTCGATCATAAGTACTATCTATAGCAGGCTGACTTACCGTAGAAGATTTCTCTTCAACGTCATTATCGCAGCCAACCAAAACAACGCTAGTTACGAATAACGTAAAACCCAGTATCATTTTCATTATTGCTGTTTCTCCAGCTGTTTCTTTTTCAACATGTAGAAGATGGCAGGGATCACAACCAGGGTTAATAACGTTGCACTCACCATACCGCCGACCATCGGTGCTGCAATACGACGCATCACTTCAGAACCGGTTCCCCCACCTAACATGATAGGCAACAGACCGGCAATAATCGCGGCGACGGTCATCATGATTGGACGCACACGAAGCAAGGCACCTTCTATCACCGCTTCCTTCAGCTCTTCGATGGTAGGAGTATGGATACGTTCCTTATCCGTAATGTGACGTTTATACGCCTGATTCAGATACACTAGCATAATGACTCCAATCTCTACGCTAACACCCGCTAAGGCGATAAATCCTACGCTAACCGCCACCGAAATGTTGTAACCTAAAATATACAACAACCAATAACCACCGAGTAATGCTAGTGGTAAGGTGCCCATGATGATCAGCACCTCGGGAATGTTGCGGAAATTTAGGTAGAGCAATAACATAATGATCACTAGCGTTAACGGGCCAACCAGCATCAGACGTTTCTTGGCGCGCACCAGATATTCATACTGACCTGACCATGAAATAGAATAACCCGGTGGTAGTTCAACTTGCTCACTGACAACCCGTTGTGCCTCTGCGACGTAAGAACCCAGGTCACGACCGTCTATGTCAACAAAGGTCCAGCCGTTAGGACGCGCATTTTCACTTTTGATCATCGCTGCACCTTCTTCAATGCGAACTTCAGCAACTTCACCCAAAGGTATACGTGCACCTGCTGGTGTCACAATCGGCAGATTTCTTAGCTTCTCTGCCGAGTCACGAACATCTCGAGGGTAACGCACATTAATCGGATAACGCTCAAGTCCTTCCACACTCATCGCAACGTTCATACCCCCTACTGCAGTGCGCACCACGTCATGCACGTCGGCAATATTCAGACCAAGCCGTGAAGCCCTGATGCGATCAATATCGACCGTGACATAACGACCACCTACTGTACGTTCCGAATAGGCCGAGACAGTACCCGGTACCGTCTGTACAACTTCTTCGATACGCTGACCGATGTCCTGTAATATTTTCAGATCGGAACCCGAGACTTTAATGCCTACTGGGGTTTTAATACCGGTCGCTAACATGTCGATACGGGTTTTGATCGGCATCACCCAAGCATTGGTTAAACCAGGAAATTTAATTTTGCGATTCAACTCCTGCTTGAGTTTATCGATGGTCATGCCTTCACGCCATTCACTTTTTGGTTTGAACTGAATAGTCGTCTCGATCATCGTAAGAGGAGCCGGATCAGTCGCTGTATCGGCACGGCCAACTTTTCCAAACACCCTTTTAACCTCGGGTACAGTTTTGATCAGCTTGTCAGTCTGTTGCAGTAACTCCTGCGCTTTGCCCACCGAGACACCTGGAAAGGTCGTCGGCATATACATGAGATCGCCTTCATCCAGATCAGGCATAAATTCTGAACCAACACCCGTTGCAAGGTTTCGCAAGATGCCCGTCTCATCCCACCTAAACCAGCTTTTCCACTTACGCTCTGTTGAATTTTGAATATCTTCAATACTACTTATATATTGAAATGTCATATCTTCTGATGTTGTCTCGGACTTGAATAAGTCAACCGCATGCGCTGGCCACTTTAAAGGCGCTAAAAAACCAACAAAACCTGTCATAGGAATCACGATCGTGATCGATAGTATTGCAGCAATTTTCAGTGATTTCTTCGGCTTATCCAGCACATAATGAATAAAAGGCCGATAGGCTTTTATCAATACACGGTTAATCGGATTCTCATGTTCCGGTTTTATCTTGCCGCGAATAAAATAACCCATCAATACCGGCACCAATGTCACGGAGAGACCGGCCGCAGCTGCCATCGCATAGGTTTTCGTAAAGGCCAGCGGACTGAACATGCGTCCTTCCTGTGCTTCCAGGGTAAATACAGGCAGGAAACTCAGCGTAATAATTAGCAACGAGAAAAATAAAGCGGGTCCAACTTCAAGCGTGGACTCGCGGATTATGCGCCAACGATTTTCATCGGTTAACGGTTCTTTCTCAATATGTTTGTGCACATTCTCGATCATCACGATCGATGCATCCACCATCGCTCCGATCGCTATTGCAATACCTCCGAGTGACATGATGTTGGCATTAATGCCCTGGTAATACATAACGATAAAAGCAACCAGGATACCAATCGGTAAACTGATAATGGCGACAAAGGCAGAGCGCATATGAAACAGGAAGACCATACACACCAGTGCAACAACCAAAAACTCTTCGAGTAATTTAAACCCCAGGTTATCAACCGCTCTGTTGATCAAAGCCGAGCGATCATAAGTCGTTACAATCTCTACCCCTTCTGGCAAACCATTCTTTAACTCTTCAAGTTTCGCTTTTACGGCCTTGATAGTTTTTAACGCGTTTTCACCATAACGCATCACCACCACGCCACCGACCACTTCACCTTCGCCATCGAGTTCGGCAATACCGCGGCGCATTTGTGGACCAAGGCGAATATCTGCCACATCTTTAAGCAAGATAGGCGTGCCTTGCCGATTGACACCCAGCGGGATATGGCGCAAATCATCCAGGTCATTGATATAACCTGTTGCTCGCACCATATATTCGGCCTCGGCCATTTCTATTACTGAACCACCCACCTCCTGATTGGCCATTTTGATCGCCATTCTAATTTTCTTTAAGGGTAGGCCATAGGCACGTAGACGATCCGGGTCTAATACAACCTGATATTGTTTAACCATGCCGCCGATAGTGGCAACTTCAGAGACGCCTTCAACAGTTTGCAGTTCGTACTTTAAAAACCAGTCTTGCAAACTACGTAGCTGTGCCAGATCATTTTTGCCTGTTCGGTCTACCAACGCATATTCGTATACCCAACCCACACCGGTTGCATCCGGGCCAAGGGCTGGTCGCGCCTCTGGCGGCAGTCGACTGGCTACTTGACTCAGGTATTCCAATACACGCGAACGCGCCCAATAAGGATCGGTACCATCTTTGAAAATGATATAAACATAAGAATCATTAAAGAAGGAATAACCACGCACGGTGACCGCACCGGGTACCGACAGCATTGCGGTGGTTAATGGATAGGTTATCTGATCTTCAACAACTCTTGGCGCCTGACCAGGATAAGTCGTTTTGATAATAACCTGCACATCTGATAAATCCGGAATCGCATCCAGGGGTGTATTTTTTACTGCATACAGTCCCCATGCGATTAAGATAACTGTCAGCAACAAAACCAGAAAACGGTTCTGCAGTGACCATTCAATAAGTTTGACAACCATGGTTAGTTACCTCCCCTGGTATTATCCCCAGCACTACCCATGGCATTATGCTTTTGCATGGAGGTAATCACATAACCACTCTTGCCTTCCTTTAACTCAAACATGACCTGATCGCCAGGTTTAAAACCACTTAAATCAATTTCACTTGAGACATCAAAGTCCATGGTCATGTCCGGCCAGTTTAATGCTTCGATAGGCTCATGACTCATGTTGATTTTGTTTTTATCTGCCATCACTGCATTAACAACACCCTTGCCAGTAATTGCAGCACGCATGCCATCCTTCATTTCGCCTTTGACTGGCATGTCTTGTTTTATTTCCGGTACTTGTTTAGATGTCATACGTTGAAAGCTTGCTTTAAGGCTCGCCTCGGAATCAATCAGGAACTGACCTGAGGTGACGACCACATCACCTTCATCAAGACCGCTAGCGATCTCAACCCAGTCGCCGGACTCGATACCTGCTCGCACCGTTCGTGGTTGAAAACGCCCCTTCCCCATGGAAAGGATAACGCGGTCATCACTACCGGTTCTGATCAAGGCCTCACGAGGGATAACAATAATTTCAGATTTTGGTCCTGAATAAATAGTGACATCGGCAAACATATTCGGCTTTAATGATTCATCGACATTATCAAAACGCAGACGTACTTTCAGGGTACGGGTTTTTGCATTCAGGCTGGGGTAAATATATTCAACCTTACCTTCCCATGTTCGTCCCGGTAGATATGACAACTTCACATCAGCAGACTGGCCAGTCTTAATCCAGTCGGCCTGTTTTTCAAATACCTCCGCCAACAGCCATACCGATGATAAATCGGCCAGGCTCATGACTTCTTTTGAGGGCATAACAAACATTCCCTCTCGCACGTTCAACTTGTCGATAATACCATTCTGCGGCGCATAGACCTGTACATACTGTTCTACCTTACGGGTTCTGCGTAACGTTGCGATCTGTTTTTCAGAGATACCTAGAGCCAGCAAACGTTCTTTTGAAGCAGGGATTAGACGACGACTACCTGAACCCAGTGCCTGTAAATATTCTTCTTCTGCATTCACCAACTCCGGCGAATATACCTCAAAAAGTAGCTGTCCTTTTTTAACTCGCTCCCCTTCTGATTTCACCATCAACTTCTCGATCCAGCCTTTGGTACGAAGGTGGATGTGCGCAATCCGGTTTTCATCAAAATCGACATAACCGACGGTTTCAACCCGACGCCATAGCTTATTATATTCAGCAACGGCCGTGCGCACGCCCATGTTGTTTTCAACGGCTGGCGATATCTTGACGGAAAGACCGGCGCCTTCATCATAGACCGGCACCAGATCCATGCCCATTGGCGACTTACCCGGTTCGTCACGACGGTAGTTCGCATCCATTGGCGCAACCCAGTAGAGGATCTTTTTCTCACCCGTATCTTCCGATTCCTCTTCGGCTTCCTTCAGGACCAGCTCCATTCCACAAAGTGGACAACTACCCGGTTCACCTTTAACAATATTCGGATGCATCGGACAGACATAGGTCGGATCGGTGTGCTTCTGCGCATGGTCCAGTGCCGTTTCTTTTTTGGCGCCTGTTTTTCCTGCCATACTGTCTTGTTCCTGGTCAGAACAGCCTGCGAAAAACACAGCGCCACAAATAAACAAGGTTAATACTAATAACTTTTTCATCGTGTTTCTCCCACCAGGTACAAGAGCTTGGCCTGTGATTTTAATAAATTGACATGTAAGCGTGAAAACTTAAGTTCGGTCTCCAATTCAGTAATTCGTGCACGCATCAACGAAGTGAAATCACCGCGGCGACTCTGGTATGCCAACAATGCCGCACTGGCATTATCTTTTGCCTGTGGCACGATCGTGCCTTGATATCGTTGCAGTCGTGACTTCAAACGTAACCAGGCTGCCTTCGTTTGCTTATATTCACTTTGTATCTCACGTAAAACATCTTCACGTGCATCCGTGCTGGCCTGATAACTGAGTTTGCTCGCCGCCACATGCCGGTCTTGTCTATCTTTTGTAAACAATGGAATATCAAAACTGACCATGGCAGAGGCAAAATCGGCTCGTTCTGAACCATTGGGATTCGTTCCATCGCGAAAACCGTAAGAAAGCTCAACCATCCATTCAGGTTTGTAGGATTGTTTCGCCAATTCAATACCATACTGGCTTCTCGCCACTTTGGCATCTTCCATTACTACTTTAGGATGATTCTCAAATTGCGACGCTGGCTCATTCTCAAGCTCAACGTCTGCCAATGCAGGTGATTCACCGGTATGCCTTATATTCAGGGCTTCAACGCCAATCAGTTTGATCAATTGGGCACGCGTTTGTTCCTGTTTTGTTTTGATTGCATCCATTCGATCATCGAGCATATCCAGTTCAAGCGCAGCCCGTATCACATCCTGCTGGCGTTGAATGCCAGAGGCATATTGTGACTCGGTAATTCTTACCAGTTTATTAAATAGTATTTTATTTTGTGCAACCACTTCCTCTGCACGTAACCAGTAAAGCAATTCCAGGTACATTGAGCGAACCTGCATGATGACCATTCGCTCTCGATTCAGTGCTGCCGCACCTCTTGCTTCGCTGCTTTTCAATGTGCGGCGTGACTTTATTCCCAGCGTATCGCCTCGGGGGATCATTTGTTGAATCGCAATCTTTGTCTGCGTCATTGGCTCCTGATCACGGGCAAAGGTATCGGTTGGATAATTGAGTAAGCCCAGTTTTACCTTAGGATCAGGTAACGTATCGGCAGCGATCGAACGCTCATAAAAAGCCTGTGACTGTGTGCGGTTCATTTGTAAAATGGTATCGCGTTCTACCGCGAGCCTCTCAGCTTGTTGTAAACTAAGATTGTTACGTGTCACGCCCGCGACAAGCTGCGTTGTATTCAATAAAAGTATGATCGTTAACCATACGGTGTTCTTTTTGAAAGTAAGCATTACTTCCTCCAACCAACATAAAAATTCTCTTGCTAACAGAAATTAATCGTCAAATGTCACGATGCATTTGTAACAACACGAACTAACTTCAGGGTATTTCTTTAAGAAATTTTTATGCGTCGAGCCGGGGAGGACGGTATAACGAGGAAGGTTCAAGACCTGTAGTGAGACGATCAGCCGTGGCAACAATCGTTTGTGAAAATACTGTGCTGTGTAGCACTGTCACAGAATTAAAAATGGCGGATGAAGAAAAATGACCACCAGGGACACAGTAGTTGCTGGCACAGTCATTCGATTCGCAACAATCAGCCACTTTCGCTGCTGTTGCATCGGATGCCATTTCTTTCATCATGCAATGGCTACCTGTAGTGCTGTCACCTGTAGTTCTGTCATTAGCCGGGTACATATCGAATGATGCAAACACAAATGATGACTGCGAAACAAACACCGCCAGCGCAAGCAGGCTGGCTAATAATCTGGACTGTTGTTTAACATTCATCATACGATCTGATTATAACTAATTATCGGCATTTCACCAGTAGACCGGGTAAATCAGGGTCAGTTCCACCAATTAACCCGTCCCGACGCGTTAAGCATGTACCTGAATGCTGTCCGCATTCGCTAAAACGTACTGCCGAAAGGCCTCCGCCACTGGCGATAAACGCTTGCCGTGCCGATGCACCAGGTACCAATGGCGTAAAATCGGCAGCTCTTTAATATTCAATACCACCAGACGTTGGGTCTCAAGCTCCAGCGCCAGGGTGTGAATCGAGACAATCCCCAGACCCAGGCCCGCGCCCACCGCCTGCTTGATCGCTTCGTTACTGGTCATTTCCATGCCGGTTTTAAGCTCTACGCCTTGTTCCGTAAAAAATCGTTGCATGGCAATACGCGTACCGGAACCACTTTCACGCACCACAAATGACTCATTTTCCAGGTCATCCAACTGCAAATTCTGCTTCGCCACCAACGGGTGATTTGGCGAGGCAATCACCACCAGCGGGTTTTCCATGAACACATCCGTATCGAGTTTCATCTCCGCTGGTGGCAAGCCCATAATCACCATGTCTTTTTCATTCTGTTCCAGCTGTCGCAACAACGTCTCCCGGTTGGTCACGTCGAGACTGAAGGTGATATCAGGAAACTCATTCACAAACGCAGCTAGCAGGCGGGTGGCAAAATAGTTGGCGGTACTGGCAACCGATATATCGAGATGGCCTCGGCGGATGCCTTTTAGTTGTTCTAGCACGTCCTCGGCCTCATTCAACTGGGAGGCAATATTTCGAGAATACTGGTACATCTCTTTACCCGCCTCGGTGAGAAACACCTTTTTACCCAGCTGTTCAAACAGCGGCAGGCCTGTTGCTTCCTCTAACTGCTTGATTTGCATAGAGACAGCAGGCTGGGTGAGGTGTAAGTTCTGGGCCGCCCGGGTAAAACTAAGCTCCCTGGCCACGGCCTCAAAGACCTTCAATTGTCGAAACGTCACATTCATAACCATAAATATTAGCTTATTGAAGTGAAGATTTACATAAGTACTGTTTTGGGCTATTTCATCTTGACCCTGAAGTATACTTTAGGGTCTAGACTACCCCCATCAACGCACACAAATTCGAGTATTTAGCCATGAGTATGACTATCGGACAGATTGCCAAACAGACCGGCCTGAGCGTAGAGGCCATTCGTTACTACGAAAAGGAAGCGCTCATCACACCACCGGCGCGCAGTAGCGCGGGTTATCGAATATACCCACCCGAGGTTGTTAAGCGTGTGCATTTTATCAAACAGGCGAAAGCCGTTGGCTTCTCATTAAAAGAAATCAGAGAACTGCTCTCGCTTAAAGCCTCTGAATCCACCTGCTGCGGTGACATCAGGAATGTCACGCTAGAAAAGATCGCACAAATCGAAAACAAGATTAGCGAACTCGAAACAATGCGTAACCTGTTATCCAACCTGGCAACCCGTTGTGAAAACGAAAGCGCTTCTAACCTAAGTGACTGCCCCATTCTGGACTCGCTCGACCGGGAATTAGTAACTACCACCCATGACTGATTTATATATAGAACTCGTTTACGAAAAGACCTGCCCCAACACCAAGGCAAGTCGCACCCAGCTTTTGCAAGCCTTTAACCAACTTGGCCTTGATCCGATATGGACCGAGTGGGAAGTCACAGAAGAAGACACACCAGAGCATATCCATGGATATGGCTCACCGACAATTTTAGTTAACGGCAAAGATGTGGCCGGGGAACAAGCAGCCAAAGAAGAAATAGCCACGGAAGAAATAGATAGAAATGATATGTGTTGTCGTATCTATGCCAATAGTGATGCCGACAACAATGGTGTGCCCACCGTTGACGATATCGTAATGGCAATTAAAGCCACCCAATCCAGCAGCGACAAACCCGCGAAAAAATTCCTGGGCTTAAACATGGCGATGTTACCTGCCGTAGGCCTGGCCTTCCTGCCGAAATTATTTTGCCCTGCATGCTGGCCTGCCTATGCCGGCCTGCTCAGCTCATTCGGCATCGGCTTCTTTGACTACACACCTTATATATTACCCGCGATGGCACTTTTTATTGTCATCGCGATATTTGCCCTCGCATATAAAGCAAAGCAGCGTAGAGGTTACCAGCCGCTTTATCTCGGTTTAGTCGCCAGTGGTATTTTGTTATCCAGTAAATTTTATTGGGACAACGACATTATGATGTGGACTGGCCTTGTCTTACTCATTAGCTCATCGTTGTGGAACACATGGCCGAAGCAATCGGCTGAAGCAAACTGCCCTGCCTGCCAAGTATAACTATTATTCAGGAGAATATAATGTCTAAACGTAAAATCGAAATATTTAGTGCCGGTTGCCCTATCTGTGAAGAGACTATCAGCACCGTCAATGATCTCGCCTGTAGCTCATGTGAAATTACTATCTTAGATACGCACAAAAATGAACATGCCGCACGTGCAAAAGAATTGGGGATACGTTCACTGCCTGCGGTACTGGTCGATGGAAAATTAGCAGACTGCTGCGCAGGGCGTGGTGTCGATCCCGATAAACTGCATGAAGCGGGTGTGGGTAGTCCTTTATAAACAGAGACCTGTTTTTTCTCATCGCAGACTTGTGGTTACCTCGGGCGAGGTACCACAAGTCAAAATAACGTAAGCACCACATCGGACAACAAAGCCCACAATATTTACAGCGTATATTGGCCTCAGGTTTGACGTCAAATTTCCAGCCATCCTTACTATTCAGGCACTTAACACCCTGCAACGTCATATTTAGCTCTCGGAGCTAACCTTTTTTGCTCTAAAGCCGATATTTATCAAGTAGTTGGTCGTTTTATAACTCTCAACGAAATACCCTGATAACCGAAAAAGAACCTTGTTACGTATGGCAAAGCTGACTGTTCTAACCGGAGAAAATAAAGGCATGCGCTTCCCAGTGCATAAGCAGGCCTATATCGGTCGTTCCCGCCAACACAGCCAGCGCCACAAAGACTACATCAATCTACAAGACTCGGACATCAGTCGAAATCATGTGCGAATTTTTAAGGAGGGAAAACAATATTTCATTCGAGACCTGAACTCGTCTAACGGCACCTATGTAAACGAAGAGTATCTTCCACCAGGTGAGGTATTTCCACTGCACAATCGATATGAAATCCGAATTGGCAGTGCAACCATCTTATTTACCCAAAATGAAACCGCCTATGAAACTCAGGCAAAAGAAGACTCCGACCCGTTTGATTTCATGGAGAACCACTACCCCAGCAATATTAACCTTCAGGTAGTGCAAGAACAGGAACCCGGGCTAAGTATGATCCTGAACGCCTCTGACATCATTGATGGTTTGCAGGTTGTGCCGGATGAGCAAGAAGCAACAAATTTGGTGTTGATTCGCCGTCTACAGGCAATTACAAAAGTAAGTATTTCACTAGGAGCTATCAGGGAACGTGAAGAACTTATGGAAACTATCCTGGATAGTGTCTTCGAAATCTACCCCACTATTGAACGCGCTTTTATTGTGTTGGCAAAAAAAGATAGTGACACACTTATCCCACTTGCGGTTCGTACTCAGGACTCTTCCGTTCCACTGAACGAAATTTCCATCTCCAGAACCATCGTAGATAAAGTAATAAAGAGCGGGCAATCATTGTTGATCGTTGATGCCATGCAAGACGAGCAATATAAATCACAGGAATCAATAGCCAACCTTTCCATCCGAAGCGTCATGTGTGCCCCACTGTTATTTAAAGGTGAGGTACTTGGTATGCTCCAGGTAGATACCGCGAAACAACCACAACTATTCAGTCAGGAGGATCTTGAAGTTTTAACCGGGATATCCGCTCAGATCGCCATCTCGGTAAAAAATTCACAACTCTATGAAGAGATTGAAAATCTGTTTGAAGGATTTGTGTCGGCTTCCGTTCAAGCCATTGAAGCAAGAGACCCGGTCACAGCAGGCCATTCATTCAGAGTGGCCAAGTTTACAGAAAACTTGCTTATCGCCATCGACAGAAATACTTCTCCCGAGTTAAAAAATATAAATTTCACCAGAGACCAGTTGCAGGAAATTCGCTATGCCGCGCTATTGCATGATTTTGGAAAAGTAGGTGTCCGGGAAAGTATTCTTACAAAAGAAAAAAAACTTCACTTGCATGAGCTTGAGCGTGTTAAACAACGCTTCAAATATGCCAGGGCCTGCCTGAGATTACAGGGTTACCGCGATCTTGTAGAATCGCATTGCACAAACAAGTTTGAACTAGATGAATTCATAGTACACAGGGATAAACTCGAAAAGGACCTTGCGATTGAATCTGAACAACTAGATGACTATATCGCAACCGTCATCCGTAGTAATGAGCCCTCGATTGAATACAGTGAGATTCCCGAGCAACTGGCTGAAATAGCAAAATACAGATTTACTGATCACCAGGGACATCAGATACAACTCATTTCCAATTTCGAATTCTCAGCACTGGAACTATCGCGTGGCAGCCTGAGCCCGGAAGAACGGCTTGCAATTGAATCACATGTCAGTCACACCTATATGTTTCTTAATCTGATTCCCTGGACAGGTCACCTGTCAAAAATACCTAACATAGCCCATGCTCATCATGAAAAACTGGATGGTAGTGGTTACCCGCTTGGGTTAAAAACAGAAGATATCCCTATCCAGTCCAAAATAATGGCCATCGCCGATATTTTCGACGCACTGACGTCCGCAGACCGTCCCTATAAAACCAGCGTGTCGGTTGAAGATGCATTACAAACGCTACAAAGAGAAGTGGATAATGGAAAGCTGGATAAAGACTTCTTTAGGGTCTTTCTCGAATCAAAGGCCTACGTTAACTGACCACTCTAATACTAATCGGATTGTCTTATTTAAAGCCATCGTCTTACGCTATTTTTATATTCTGTATATTGATCCTTAAACAATTTTTCAAGCGCTTTTTCCTCAGGAAAGATATAGAGCCTGTTTGCCAGGAATATGAAAATTGGTAGTAACAGTAAATTAATTAAACTTCCGACAAAGATTACACACGCGATAAGCCAGATTAGAAATCCAATATACATCGGATTACGAGATATCTTATAAATCCCTGTTGTTACAAGTTGTGTAGATAGTTCAGGCGTCACCGGGTTGACTGTCGTATTTACCTTTTTAAACGAGTAACCGCCAATAACAATAACGAATATCCCAAATGTAAACATAACAGAAGACAGGATTACTGCATTATGAAGTGCAAAGGTATAGCCCGGACTCATAGATCCTAAAATGAACATGGCCAGCATGATTAATGCAACCAAAACCACGGGAAGTTTTATTATATTTCTAATCTGCATTCACCCACTCACGTGCTTCATCAAGTGACGAAAAAATGCCACAAATGTAGGGAGAGTCCACCATCTTTTCACAATACATAGCGGCCCACTCTAATAGCGGTCTAAGCGTAACAACAATCGCATTTTTTATTTTCCCCATACCTTAATAATCCCCTCGGTAATATATAAAGGGTGAAAATCATATTCCAGTAATTCTTTTGCCGATAGCTGTTTTATTTCTGCCAGCTCGTGATTTATTTGCAGCTGACCAGTCGCATGAATCTCATAGGCAATAATCAACTGATTCTTTTCTTTAAAATCAAAGTGCCCGAGAAAGCGGTGTATCTTACCTTCCAGGTTTAACTCCTCTTTTACTTCACGCACCACCGCGTGCTCAGGTGTCTCACCCTGTTCCAGATAGCCGGTAATACCGGAGAACACACCCTTTGGCCATAATGCATTTTGAGCAATAATGTATTTATCATTAAACTTCACCAGTGCGGCGACGACAGGTGTCGGGTTGTTCCAATGCACAAAACCGCAATCACTGTTTTCACAGATTACACGACTGGCGCCATCAATGACCTTACTGCTTAGTTTGCTTCCACATTCAGGACAAAACTTCATATCTTCAGCCTATTAAACACGCCATACATAAAACGGGATATCACGTCGTAAACAGGTTAACCCTACCACCCTTATTTCAATTTTGGAAAGAATCGTCCTGTTGATTTTTTATAGTCCCGATACGAATCACCAAAATACTCGATAAGTTGTTGTTCTTCATGCTCCACTCTAAACGCGTAAATTAAATAAAAGGCAATAATACCCAACGGGCCGGCAATCCAGTTAGGAATCAGCAAGGCTTGCCCCACTGCCCAACACCAAAATGACAAATACATGGGATGACGAATATATTTATATATCCCATGCGTCACAAGCGTATGTTGCTTTTGTATAAAGAGAGATGGTGAAAAATTCCTCGCCAGATCGATATGCGAGCACTGAAGTACATACAAGCCACCAATGAAAACAACACTACCCAATACGCCTAACGCTGTGGGGATCGGGTAGTTGGCAAAATCAAACCAGGACGTAAATATATAAAATAGTGGCAAAAATAAAATAATGCCCCACAACGCTATACCAACAAACACCAATGGATGTTCTTTTTTCCGGTGTGCAATATTATCGCGACGAAATTGCTTTCCATACCAGCTACGTATTACCGTCGCATAAACGAAGCCAAGTATATAAATAGTGTCAAATATGTTTATATCCATAATATGAAGTATAGGCCTATCTATGAGATTGGTGCCCGAAAACAAAAACGGCCAGAATTATTTTTTATTTGCCCGTGTTAACTCTTTTGAGTCTTAAGCGAATAGAAGTAGCTTGCAGCAAATAGCCCGCTAATTACAAGACGTTTTGTTACCCCGAAGATAAAGCCGCCACCTCCCAGCATATTACTAAACCAGATAAGCTCGACAAGAACTGACAGTAAAAGAAACATAGCCGTAATGAGAAGCAGACTTCTTCTCTCAACGGGTTTTATTGCCCCCCAGGCCAACAGCACCGTCCAGCCAGCCATAAACATTGCGCCAGTATACATCGCCAGTTGGTAGTCTGTTCCCGTTCCTGTGTAGCCATTGAGAATATTTGGTATGTTGGCACCAGAGGCTATAAAGAACCACGATACCGCAATACCGCCATCCACGATGGCGCCAAGGATAAACATGAATTTCAGTAGTGAGTACGCATCTATTTTCATTTTAAATATTGAAACATCGTTATCTCCTAGTCAGAATAAAATTTCAGACTATAGTCCAGTTTTTTCTTTGTATAGTTACGAAATATTATCGTGGCGTCGACCGACGCACCCGGTGACAGGTAAGTACGCTCATCCGTAGCAACAAAAACTTTGGGGGAACCAATTGGCTGTATTTCCCGCGTTTTACTTTCATCCATTACCTGAATATCTTTATCAAGCCCAATAACAACAAGATTCAGAGGCTTGGCCAATGGAAACTCAGATGTGTTGCGTATGGTAACGTTGACTTCATAGCGTTCAGAATCAGGCAGGCGTCTGGGTCTCGATTGCGTGATCCAAACATCGTTGGTTCGATCAATCGGAGGAAAATCCTTTTGACCTGGATCAAAAACCTCAACATGTGCAAAAGCACGCTGTCCACGGTGATCCACAATCACATAGGTTCTGCCCGGTGTAATGGGATTCAAAACACCAGAGTCAGTAACGGTAACAACAGATTGATCCATACTTTTGTATAACGTACCGGTGATACTGGTTCTAATATCCCGCTGAACGCCATTCGTATATATACCATTAACATGAATGGTTCGATTACCCTCGAATTTCCTGGCGGGCAACCTCAGTCTAAAACCCTTTTTATGCAGTTCAATCGCGACCGGCTTGTCTTTTGAGATAACATTGAATCGAACCATGAAGCCGCCAACCATTCCCGTCTCATTGGTGACCGCACCCATTAATTCATATGGACCTGAGGCATCATTAGGAATATTTAATGGGCCTTGAAAATGAAGCGTTGCTGAATCTTGCGATGGGATTTGTTTTAAATCAGAATTTAGAAAGGGACCACCTAATCTTCCTGCGATAAAAACATCTTTTGGCTTAAGTGATGGATCGATCGAAACATTGACCTCAACGGCTTCGCCAGGTGCAGCGGTGATATGTTGTGCCGGTGAAACAAGAGTAACACCCGGTGATGAATCAGGTTCTTTGTCATTCCCCTGTGAAAATGACGTTAAAGGAATGAAAAATAATTGGATAAGGGTAACCAGTCCAACTAAATATTTTTGTCCCGCCATCTTCCACTCTCCCTGAACATAACTTCAGATACAGTCTCTTTGTTACCACGGCCCAATGATGTAATCCAGGATTGATAATATAAAAATGGGTATAAAAGTAATGGTCGTGGTCCACAGAATATTCATTTTGTTTTTCTTGTCTGATCCTGAATATTTTCGGCCCACTACCACACCGGTGATCGCGCCACATAATGGCAACACAATAAAGCCACCGAATATTCCATAAAATACCCACGCAATAAAAACAGCCTGCAGTACACCGACAACACCCATGCTGTAAGAACTAAATTCTCCAAAGGGGCCAATATAGCCACCCAGTGGAATGGGGAGGCGAAATAGATAGGCAAATAATAGCGCGATGAAGAAGCTAGCAACTGCCGCCGTCACGATACCCTTTAGTGCATCCATCACATCGTCCCGTAAAGGTAATAGTCTCAGAGAATAATTAACACTGCCTTGTCAGCTTAGCCAGTAAATTGGCCATTGAAAGAACCATCCAACGTTCAATAACACAAAAAATCCTAATAGATATGCAATGCCAATAACTACGCCTCTTGTCTTAATTAAGTAGTATGGCACATAAAAAATGTAAAACATTAATACCAGGAAACCATAGTCAAACGGTCTATAAACTCCTGAATAGTCTTTGCTGTCTTCGCTAACCCATAATACTAGCAATACAATAAATACAAAACTCCAAATTCTGTAAAGCATCGGTGCAGCGTCTATCTCCTTGATAAAAAGAGTAATGTCGTACGCTCCCATTACCACTGACAATAGTATTATTGTATGCAGTATAAATTTTGCATTTTTTTTCATAGGTAATTTGCTTTTAGCTTATTCTAATTATTTTTTGAAATCCGTGATACCTGGCGCATGAAACTGGCTATTTTACCGATCATCACCTGGACATTTATTTCTTCAAGGTTACACAATTTACCAGTTTATAGCCCTTGCGAATCAGGCGCATAAGAATCTGATTGCCTAATAGATAATTGTAGTCTAACCCTGCTTGCCTAATACCTTGAGAAAAACGATAAGTCTCAATGGTGATTGACCTACATCATTGTACGAATGTCGTTGTTCGACTATAAATAAACTGCGGGGTGGTATTCAATATGGAGGTGAGTCATGAATAAATTTACAATTTTACTAGGTGCTTTCCTTTTCAGCATCGCTTTCACAGCTAATGTGTCAACTGCAGCAGATGCCTTGAACCGTGCAGAAGCAGAAGCGCTTCTCAATGGCAATACTGCAGAAGGTGAAAACACCAAATGGGAGAAAAAGATGATCTGGTACTTCCAGGAGGGTGGCGTGTTGCGCAAGCTACAGCCATCAGGTAGTAAGGGTAGAGCTGAATGGAGTCTCGATAAGAAAGGACAGTTGTGCTATCAGGACAAACACATGAATGATTCAAAATGCGAGCCCATCATTCGACGCGATGATGGAAAGTACGAAGCAAATGATGGTAAGTGGCGGTTTGACAAAGTCTTACCGGGTAACCCACACGGCCTGTAACTAACAAGGGTCAGGGAGCAATGAGTAATCGTGTCAAGTGCTCTCTGAACCTCCCCCAGTTTGACGGATACTTTTGTTTTACGGCAATTACCACATTGATGACATCTTGCTAATTTTTTTCATCTTTGAATCCTATGTGCCAGTGAGTTCCATCACAAAATGGCTTATTTTTAGAACCCCCGCAGCGGCAAAGTGTAAAGTGCTCTGTTGAAGCCCCTTCGCCCTGTGGCTGATCGACAAGTTCGATGCCACCGGTAACCGCATACGGACCGTCTTTTGTGACAGTAACCATAGGCTCACGATCATGATCTCGATGTTCAATATTATCAAGTGTATAGCTAAGCGCACCCGACGGGCATTTAGTAATTGTATTGATAATATCATTGGCCGTCGCGCTGTCAGGATCAATCCAAGGCTCTTCGTTTAATTTAAATACTGAGCTGAGATTATCTGTGCAATGTCCAGCATGAGCACAAATCCCACGATTATCGTGAACAGTAATCTGATTTCCAACGTAGTTATCACGTTTGTTGAGTTTTCCATCCGTCAGTTTCTTGTCGGTGAAGCCGTTTTTTCCATGAGTGCCATCGCAGAAGGGTTTGTTATTAGAACCACCACAACGGCATAAAGCTACCCCTGTGATCGTGGTACAGGAGTCACCTTTAGACTTTTGAATATTTGGAATTACTTGTGGATTAAGATCGTTTAGCAAATAGTACGGCCCGTTAGGTAAGCAGGCAATTTTTGGTTTCTCTGTACTCATTTTAGAATCTCCATATTTGTACCTGGTGTCTAACGACAAAACACACCGGCAACATAAACCGTAATGATGAACAAACGTTGCTTTATTGAGTCCGAGTGCGGCACCTTGTTATATATTACCCGATATATCAGCTAATCCTGAGTATGCTACACCTGATAGGTGTGCCATCTCACGATGCCACGTTGCAAGGTCGTTTTTATTAAACTTGCTCAAATCATTATGCCCACATGCGCGCGCCATTACTTGCATCAGTTCTACGGAAGCATTGAAAAAATTATGTAACTGGGTAGATGCATTTACTATATTTAGCTTTTGTCGCAGATCTTCTTTTTGTGTAGCAATTCCTGCTGGGCAGTTATTTGTGTTGCACATTCTTGCTGCAACACAACCAATAGCCTGCATAGCGCTATTTGAAATTGCGATACCGTCAGCACCAAGTGCCATAGCTTTCACAAAATCAACCGGTACACGTAATCCACCAGTAATGATGAGAGTCACACGACCACTTGCGCCTTGTTCATCAAGATAGCGACGGGCTCGTGCAAGCGCTGGAATGGTAGGTACACTAATATGGTTTCTGAACATCTCAGGGGCGGCGCCCGTACCACCACCACGGCCATCCAATATAATGTAATCAGCACTGGCATCCAGTGCAAATTGAATGTCCTTTTCGATATGGTTCGCACTGAGCTTGAAACCAACCGGGATACCACCGGTGATCTCTCTAACGCGGTCAGCAAAATATTTAAAGTCTGAAGTCGAGGAAAGATCCTTAAAAGTAGGTGGTGATATTGCGGGTTGGCCTTCTGGTATACCTCTTACCTGTGATATTTTGCCTTTGTTTTTATTTCCAGGAAGGTGGCCCCCAGTACCCGTTTTTGCGCCTTGCCCACCTTTAAAATGGAAGGCTTGTACTTTGCTTAATAGTTCTTCTTTGTAGCCGAAACCTGCGCTGGCATATTCATAAAAATATCGAGTGTTTGCTTCTTGCTCTTCAGGCAACATCCCACCTTCGCCGGAACAAATACCAGTGCCCGCTAGCTCTGCACCTTTAGCTAAAGATATTTTAGCCTCCTCAGACAACGCGCCAAAGCTCATATCAGATACAAATAGTGGTATTTTCAGTTTCAAAGGCCTTTTGGCTTCCGGGCCAATAATAAGTTCTGTGCTAACACTAAGGTCTTCCATCAAAGGCTTAGTTGCCATTTGAGCGGCCATAATTTGCAGGTCATCCCAGTGCGGCAGTTCATGTCGAGGTACGCCCATAGAAGTCATTTGACCATGATGCCCAAGCTTGGATAAACCTTCTCGAGCAAGCTGATGGATAAATTCTACGGTCGGTTCTTCAGTTGTTGACGTGGCCGTGGGTAGTTCTGAAGGTTTTGGTGTCAGCCCCGGTCCCTCTTTGCCAACATCATCGTTACTAAACTGCTTGTGTGTACCATCACAATAAGGAACATTGCCCGTATGCTTGCATGCGCACAAATAAGCTTCGTCATCATCATTTTCAGATACAATTACTTTTGGCGTAAACGATGTCCCCACATGCGAACCATCGCAAAAAGGTTGGCTCTTAGATTTACCACAAGTACAGAAATGATACTCCTGACCTTTTGAAAGATTCACCTTAACTGGTTTGTTATCTGCAATTATTGGATTGCTCATATTTTCCTCTTGCGATGTATAACGGCTAAGCCGTCAGATGGCGCGATTTGTTATGCTTCTTGTTCATACGGGTACTAGCTAATCCAGCCCTTGCGCATGGTCAGCTTCGAATACCAGATCAAAATAGCAGCGACGATTATCGGCAACAGAATCATCATAACGATCTCAGCGGGACTGAATTCGATTTTTGAGCTGGCTACATTAATGGTATGGATCATGGTCATCATCACACCAAGCAAAGATGCGATAAACACATAGAATGCGGTTGATTTCCTGAACAGAAGAAGCAGGCAGCCAAGTGCGCCGCCGAAAACACCTATCGCGAACCCTCCTGTGGCCCATGCTGGTCGGCTTTCGATTATTACACGATGCGTTTCGGGCAATGTAGCGACAAATTCCAGATTCGTCTGCATGAGGTAATTTATGGCGCCACCGATATTCCAAAGTAGTGCAACGACACCGATTACCCAGAAACTCCAGTGAACACTCCCTACACGCTTATCATTCATTGCTTCCTCCTTTTGTTATTTATTCTTCTGCTTCTTAGGTAAACCTGACACAAAGTCGAGACAGCGGCTGACCCATTTATCCAGGGCTGCTTTGGTTTTAACACCTTCCGAAGAAACATATATCAAGCCTTTCATGGCTTTACCAGTAAAATCCATGGGCCTGGCATATTTTAACTTTAATAATTTCTCGTAATTATCCGCGCCAACACGCATAACAAGGCTATTTTTTTCGACGCCACACAACATATTGCCATGCAACAGGAAGCAAAGCCCACCAAACATCTTGCGTGTCGTTATACCACGCTTGCGTGTGAGGGCCGCTTCCAGTCGCTGGGCCAGTTTTTCGTTATAACTCATTACACCAATGAAAAACGGTTATGCATCATTGTTGACTATGTAGGCCTACCTTATTACCTTCTGTATCTGAGAAGTAGGCAATAAATCCATGTTCACCAATATTGGTTTTCTCTTGCAGGATTTTCCCGCCGAGCTGTTCCACTTTACTCAACGGTGTTAATAAATCCTCGCCCCCATTGAGATAGACCAGTGCCCCTTGTTGGGATGCTTTGCTGTTCTCTGATTTCACCAACGCACCCGAAGCAACACCCGGCTCAAACGGGAAAAAAGCAACCTGCGTATCAGGCCCGGCTTCACAAGCCTCCATCTCGAAATCAAATAAACTTGAGTAAAAGTTCATAGCACGATCAAGATCCTCAACCGGCATATCAAACCAGACCACTCTATTATCCATTGAAATACCCCCTCTATAGCTGCATTAATATTACTTGCATTATGCAAGTGCTTCTAGGAATCTTAGATCAGCTACTTGTAATATGCAAGTGCTAGATATTGGGGTATGATCGAGTCATGCCAAAACAAGACGCAACCCGCCGATCCCCTTGTCCCATCAGTCTTTGGCTGGACTTACTGGGCGACAAGTGGACACTGCTTATCATTCGCGATCTGGTATTTGCGAACAAGCATACCTATGGTGAGTTTCTTCATTCCCAGGAAAAAATCTCCACCAACATCCTGGCCGATCGGCTCAAAAAGCTCGAAACCGAAAAACTGATTTCTAAATCGATTGACCCGGAAAATAAATCAAAATTTATTTACCGGTTAACGGATAAAGGGATCGAGCTGCTCCCCATACTCATAGAAATGATAGCCTGGGCATCTAAATATGTAAAAAATACAGGCACACCACAGGCCTTTATTAAAGAGCTTGAAAACGATCGTGAAGGCCTGATTCAAAACCTAAAAGAATCGCTAAAAAATAATATGTGATAATAACTGCGAATTAATTAATTAGCTTCTCAGAAGGTATATCTTCATCTGAATATCCGGGTACGGCATACGTTAATACACTACCATTTTTGGTCAGAATAATTGGCATCAGAGTTAAAACTCTGCCCCATCATTCCCACCCTAAATAATATACGCTAGGTTAAGGGGAGATTGGCAAACCACAAAGCTAAACTGTCCCAGACAGAACTTTTTGTCCAGGTTAAATTCAGCACCTGGAACAATAAGAAAACAGCCAACATGATCGGAAAAACTTCCCGCCCTTGTTTCTGATTTCGCTCCAAAAGAATTAACACGATTAAAATAAAATCAATGAGAGAAAACGTTAATACCTGATAGGAAAATGGAAGCGGCGGTAGATCCAACGGTATCCTCGCAACAGCGGGATCGATCATGGTAAGGGATGTACAGATCATATAGCGCGCGTGGCGAAGAGGCGATTTTCTATTAACAATAGCTAATCCATATGTAATTAGGAAAATAGCAAGCAATGATAGCTGTAGAAATAACACATAAAGCCTCGAATAAGAAAGCCCATAATCATGAATTGTAATTTGGTTATGCGCTAATAAAATGAGGGAAATCGTCAGGACAGGAACCAGCCCATAGGAAAATTTACCAATAAATTTATGAAGTGAATAGTTTTTGTAATTAATCAAAAATGCCTGTGTGATGAGCATACCAACCCAGAGCAGCATCGTTACGGCATGAATATGCACGTAAATATCAATATCACTGAGTAGTTCCGAAAAATAGGAATTCCAGAAACCAACAAATGCAAGGAAAAGCAAAGCAATAAAAAAATAACCACTTTTCTGAAAAATCATCGTCATTACCAAAAATATTCAGGAATGACCTATATGACGCTCAAGGATGGCATTAGTTCATTGGGTTCAGAGACTAATACTAAGCACCACCCAATTACAATTTTATCGGCCTCATGTTCTGTCATTTGTCTTTTAGCGGGAGTAAATGGGAATATAGACAAAAGTAGACTAGAATAGTATTGAATTTTTATACTATATATAATAAATATGATTAGCGTACGAATATTGTTATCAATGGCTGATTTCAGCTCGCTCGGTGATGTTGCTCTGGTTGATTTAACAACGCACTCAGAAATCCATGCGTTCAAAAGTGGAACTACGTTAGATGGGGGAGAATATAAGGCTAAGATAATCTACTTGTTATCTGGCACGCTTGATGTTTCCGACCCAGAAAATAAGACACAAACCGTTCAATCCGACACACCTCGCGCACAGCACCCTGTGTTTCGATTACGTCTACCCGGCTATAAGGCTAACTGCAAAAATGATTGTAAAGCCCTCTTCATTGATGCAAAGATCTACGATAAATATATTGGCGATGCATGGGATGGTGGAAGTAGTACGATTCTCACAAGCATACAAGATGAAGTCCCGAAAAATATCAACGACAAACTTATCTCTGAGATAGAACAAAAGTTTCTACACGATAAAATAACATTGCCAAGCCTTCCTGAAATGGCGCTTCATATACAAAATGCAATTACACAAGAAGATCTCAGTATCAGTAAATTATCAGGCATCATTCAGTCAGATCCCGCCATCACAACTCGAATTATAAATGTCGCAAATAGTGCTATTTTTGGAGGCAACAGAAATATAACCAGCATAAAAAAAGCGATTGCACAAATTGGGCTGGATGCCGTTCACGCTGTCGTGATCAGTGTTGTGCTCCGCGACTTATTCCAACCAGAATCTGCTTTGATTAAAAAAACAATGGCACGTTTTTATGAACATAGTATACGTATCGGTGTTATATCCTATGTTTTAGCCAAAGGAATTACTGGCTATAACCGTGATCATGCGTTTTTGGCTGGCTTGTTGCACGATATAGGTGTAATCCCATTACTCGTTGTTGCGGATATTCATCCTGAACTATCACATCAGGCAGGGAATTTGGACGCTATTATTGAACAGCTCAAAGGCAAAGCCGGCAGCATGCTACTAAATAATTGGGATTTTGACGAAGGCCTTTGCAATGTAGCCGCACATGCCTATGACTGGCAATGGCAGTCAACGGAAGATTCGTTCGATTATGTCGGGCTAGTACAGATCGCCCTCATGCATTCCTCACTCGTCGGCGGCGAAAAAGTCAAAGGACCGCCATTGTGTGATATTCCCGCCTTCAAAAATCTTGGCCTTGATAAAATTAATCCCGTAGAAGATTTACAGAAACTAAAAGAAGTAACGACACGCGTAACAGAGATGATTAAAATATTATGTAACTAAGCTCGAATAGCGTTACCTATTTTTACTCCGACCCCGTTTTTTCCGTGCAAGACACTCGGCCCAGAAATAATGATCGCTATTAATGATCAGAAGAGGCGAAAGCCCCGAACACCCACCAAATAAAACTAAATTCAGAACACAATTGTTCCTAAACGGTTTAGCGTTCAATATAAGCGGGTTCTGCCCATTTCCTGGCTTGTTCTTCAGCCTGGGCAATACTCATCCTGGCTTCCGATCTAGCCTTTTTTGCTAACGTTAACGCTTTGGCTTTGGACCCTTTTTTCAGTGCCGCCTCTGATTTTTTGATTAACTTTCCCGTTGTTACCCAGGCTCCCTGTAACTTTGCGGCCTTTTTGTAGAGCGCTTTTGTTTCCTTAAGCACATCGTTAGCTGATTCTGCTGCTTGTATTGCCGGGCAAAAAAGCAACACTATGCCTAACAGGGTGATAAATGATATTTTATTTCTCATAACCTAGCTCCTGACTGGTGTTCACATAAACTTCCAGTTTTAAAAACGTGTCCCTGGCGCATTCATTGGAATACCATTACTTAGAAATGTATGGAAGTATTCAAGATTATTCATTGCCTCCGTTTGTTGCTTGAGAGGTTTTGCACCTATATTTTTCATACACCCTTTATAGCGACGCTGAATAGTGCCCATACCACCCCACTTGGAACGGTACGTCGGAAAATGTGTCGCCTGCCCCACAGCTGTGCTTAACTCATTACCGCGAATCCTTGAGCCGGCGGCCTCCCAATGACAGTGATAGCAGGCAAATGCTCTTGGACCTCGACGGGTAAAATAAATGCGTTTGCCATCTTTATATGCGGCCAGTGCGGCGGGATCATCTGGCACATTTACGCTAATGGGTTTACCTCTAGAAGTATCCGCCATATAAGCCAGTATAGCGGCAAGCTTTCCTTTCAAGTATTGCAGGGGTTTTTCAGAATTTTTTACCCGGCACTCATTGAGCACAGCAGCCAGAGTGATAACTTTGCCATGCTTCTTATCGAAACGCGGATAGGTATGTGCAATGGCAACACCTCCATTTTTGAAACAGCTTGCATAGGTTTTTCCATTTTTGAAGGGCGTGGTGAAGAGCGCTTTCCCATTATCGATGGCGATCTCGTAAGGAGGAAATGACATAATTTCTTCCCATTGCTCACGTTTGTCCTGGTTGAAGTTGTACATGCCATTCGATAAATCTACTGCCGATAAATCAGGAAATTTATTTTTGAAATATTTCTGATACGCAACGAGATCCTCCGATGGTCCTGCCCAAACTATCGGCGCTATAATGTGTGATGTCATTAATGCTAGTACAATGATGAATATTCTTTTCACGTTCCTGCCCTCCTTGATATCCGAGATTACAAGGTATATAGAAACTCGATTAATTGTTCCGTTTCCTGTTTATTCAGGAAACCATGTCGTCCGAACGGTGGCATCATTGTATGACGTTTAATGGCCTTTTGTGGGTCGTAAATGATATCCCGTAAACGTTCGCGTTTAGGAAAACGCTGCAACATTTTGACGAACGGTGGTCCTACCGTCCCCGCCTGATTAGCGCCCTTGAATTCGTGACATGCCTGGCACAGCTTTGTTGCCGTCGCCTTGCCCTTATCAAGCGGTGTTTTTGCTTTATCTGCTGCCAGTACTGGCATCACGAGCAGACTACAAAATGCTATTGGCACCAGACTTTGTAAAAAATGATTTACCCGCCACCTGTTCATGCAACACCCCCTTTTTCATTCTGAGATCTAACTCTGCGTGTGAAGCATTCGTTCTTTAGCCAAACATTCTTTGACTATGACAAAAATAGTAGGATTAGTTGTTTCTTAAATACCCTCCTGCTCAAGTAAGTATAGATAGATTCCTATCTATCGCAGGAAATTTAACAAAAATCGATAACTGTTTTGTTGAGTTTGATCAAGCGTAGCTGCATTAAAAGTATCACTTTTAACAGTGTTACTCCGAACATAAGGAAATGCTAAATATGGCGCATCGTTGTACAAGCGCTCAGTTTTCTAAATTTCTAACACTATTGTCTTCGTGATAAATATTAGGTTATTGATATTTAAATGAAGTTTGAGCCATGCTCTATTAGAAACAAAGTGACCAGAACTTGCGGAGCAAGTGCAGGAAATCCCTGATGATTCTCAAAGAGAATCTAGGGGCAGGAAATACTTGGTGAAGCCCGAAGGGGTTCTGAAGTGTTCTCTGACCCCGATTATTGACCCCAAATATCTTTTAGCTAAGCGACGTAAGCGTAAAATAGCATCGCCATAACATATAGTAGTGGTGATAAAACCATTGTCATGAGAATAACCTGCATTCTCTTGAAACGCTTTATCTCAGCTGGCGATAACGTTTTGGTCTCCTCACCAAACTGGGCTACCAATGCGTAATGGTGCCGGTTTACCCATAATTCCCAAAACAGTATATACACCAGTAGTAACACAGGGATGATCATGAAGGCCGGCCTGGAAACGACTTCGTAATAAAACAGAAAGAACGCGACACTAAAAAGCACCGATAAGATTTCACCGGGCATGTAGTACCATGGTTTCTTACGATTTAGGTAAATCGCGCCAACACCCGCAATGACTATCAACACACAGTATATATAAGCCCATATAGGCACATGCCCTCCAACGAAAACCTGGTTATATTAGAAATAATTGTTCCCTGGCCCCGTTTTCAAACCTTTTTCTTTTTTAGCATCATGTACACGACGACTGGTAAACCGAAAAATACTACGGCAAAGACAAATGAAGCGATTACCGCATAATCCATCAACAACCAGCCAAATATGATGACCCCGCTTAATAACCAAATTAATATCATTACTGCTTTTGGAATATCTTCAGGCATTATTGTTACCTCTCTTTACAATTTAACGTTATAGCTGCGACGTGTTTTTATCTGCATTATTCACTTAAATGCCCACCCCTTCAAGACTTCCGCACATGCGTCCTGTGCTAGTCGATCTGAATTATCAAAATTGCAACCCACAATCCAGGCGTTATCTCTAGTTTTATACATTAGAGTTCCAATAAAGCCACGATTGGACTCCTTCATGTTCGTTAATGTCCATTGACACATATTTCCTGCTGAAGTCATCACCATCTGGTTTGCCTTGAGCACTGCATCCATCTGCGCTGCCATACCGTTCGCCATCTCTTTGCAGAGGGCTGAGTCACTCGGATCAAAATCTGGCCCACTAGCAATTTTCTTCACAACGATACTCGCAAGAAACATGTTTGGCTTTACGCGCTTGTTTTCAATAAGCACCACCCCACCGGGCGCGGCTTTTACAAATCGTTCAGCAGTGGGTTTCGAGAATCCTGATGGGACAGGTAGAGAAAATGTTGCTCTTTTGGATATAGTGGATGACTCGGCTACTGCTGTTCCAGCCCATGCACAAACGATCAGAATGGTTAGAATTATCCGGATTGTGATTTTAGATTGCATATCGTCTTCCCGTAAATGGAGTTTGACCTATAAACTGTCATCGTTTATTTCATACTGACTCAAACGCGACGACAATTTTTCAATCTCATCCAGCAAGTCCAATGCCAGTGCAACACCGGCAAGGTTAATATCGAGGTCACGCTGAAGTCTCATCGCGGTTCGCGCCCTTTGCAGATTATTTCCCGAGAATCGCCATTCTGTTTGAACATAACCAACGGGCTCCAGGGCCCCTTCTTCAACCAGTTCTATAATCCATTCCGTAGAGCTTGAACAGGCTTTACATAAATCATCCAAAGACAGTTCAGTTTGGTCATCGATTAAAATTCCATTCAGTGTTTGTTGATTCATGTTTTTTACACTCCCAATTTACTGCGCGGGTTATACGCCATTTCCTGTTCCATTTTACGGTACAGCGCTTTAGCCTCATCACTATCAGCGGGTGGTAAGGTGATTTGAGGGACAACATATAAATGACCCGGTGGCTTGCCGGGAATGCCACGTGCTTTTAAGCGTAGCTTACCTCCAGTCGTTGTTCCTTTCGCAATGGTAAGATCCACTGGTCCAGCAGGCGTGGGCACTTTAACGGTTGCTCCCAACGCTGCTTCCCAGGGGGTTACTGGCAAATTAAGGTAAACATCATGGCCATCGACTCTGTAAATACTATGTGGCTTGAACTCTATTTCCAAATATAGATCGCCGGCGGGTGCGTTACCCATTCCGGCTGAACCCTGACCCGTAAGACGAATTCGCTGTCCCTGTTTAACACCCTTGGGTATTTTGACATTCAGAGTGCGTTGTTTAGTCACGACGTGGCCTTGACTATCCAACTCAGGCGCTTGCAACGTGATACTGCGAGTCGCACCCTGGTAAGCATCTTCAAGATCAATCAGAACCTTAGCGTGATGATCTTCACCACGTGCGGAATAACCGCCCTGTTGCTGTCCCGCTGGCCCCGACCCAAAGCCACGACCGAACAAGGCTTCAAAAAAGTCGCTGTAATCCGAAGCATGACCACCGGCATTTCCGCCCCCACTGAATTCAAAACCGGCATCCCAATTAGGTGGAGGATTAAAGTCCTGACCCGCTTTCCAGTTTGCACCTAGCTGATCATAGGCGGCGCGTTTTTCAGGATCTTTAAGCGCCTCGTAAGCTTCACCCACTTCCTTAAAACGGGTTTCAGCATCGGCCTCTTTACTGACATCAGGATGATATTTACGCGCCAGCTTTCGATAGGCGCGCTTGATTTCATCCTGGCTGGCGTCTTTCTCGACACCCATGATTTTGTAATAGTCTTTATAGTCCATGAATAACTCCAGCAAATGGATATCTATTTGGTAACCTGGAACAGCATGTGCAACTGTTTAATTTTTATTATTTATTAAATGATAGTAGATAGTATAGGGGGAGCAGAGAACAATTAACCCTAATATTTGAACCCAGTTATATTAGATATAAAGTGACCAGAACAAAGTTCAGGGAATACTTGATGACCAGAACTTGTTCAGAAAATCCTTTATAGTTGCTCAAAATTAATTCCCTCCGTCCCCTTTTACTTGTTTGTCCGCTTTATATGCTTATCTCGTGTCAACCAAACGTATCTTGCTGCGTTGTTTTAAACGACACAACGATAATCTTAACGTACTTAAGGAGAAAAGAAATGAATAAAGGTTCTATATTAACGGCCATACTCATGACGATGTCATTATCTAGCCTATGTTTTGCAGATACCAACACGGGAAATATCGAGGGTAAAGGTAAGGTACATGGTACTGGTACTGCCGAGGGCACTGGCATCGTCAGGGGTAAAGGTACTGCCTCCGGTACTGGTGTAGTAATTTACCGCGGACAGGATGGTAAATTACATAAAAAGCGCGGCACCGGGACTGTCACGGGTAAGGGCATTGCCATTGGTAAGGGCAGTGCTACCGGTAAAGGCCGTGCTGCTGGTAAAGGCCGCGCCTTTGGTCGTCGCAAATAAAAGTAAACGCCATACCGACTTACTATAGAAAAAGAATAAAGGGTCAGTGATAAATTTAAACATTTCCATTTATCACTGGCCTTCCCCCAGTTGTCCGGTCGCATCAGTTAATGGACACTCATCATGCTCTCAAATGCATATCGTCTTCTGTATTGCTAGTTGTCTTTGCCTAGCACCTTTTGAATATCGGTGATTTTATCCACCGCTGTCCCCCAACGCCCACAAAAACGGCCATGTAGAGTTGCGTGCCCATGCTCGTTAATCTTATTTATCATAAGCACAACCTCCTCACCAGGATGAAACGTCTTTATGCTAGGCATTGTGACACTGTAATCATAGGTAAAATATAAAAGGGGGGTAACAGTGTCGCCCTTGAGGACCTTTTTAACTTTGGCAGTAAACGAATGCTCACATTTTCCTGCCTTATCTTTCGCGCACCGATAAATAATCCCCTCGGCATCTGACTCAATCACTTCAACATGGATAATGTATGGAATCTTATCCAGGCTTTTTTCAAGATCAAAATATTCACATCTCGACATGGCAGAATTAGGTAACAAGACTAATATTGACAGGAACACAAATAGTTTCAGCTTCACGATCACATACCTCGGTTATTTAGACGTAACGTGGGATAACGTCCGTAAAATAATATAGCGCAATCAATATCAATATTGCGTTAAGCAGTTCTCCTAACAGGTAATAGGAGGCAGAGAGCAATTCACGCAAATATTCAAACCTGGTTATATTAGAAACAATTGTTCTCTCGGCTTTGGCTTCCTCGGCAACTGCTCCTGCGTTGCCCTACTTACGGGCGTCCTGCCCTAATGCGTCGCCCTAACTCCTGTGTGGCCCAGGCCTGCTTCTCAGCTCTGGCTCCTGCTTCGCCCTACCTCCTGCATCCCTGCAGTCGTCGACCTTCGGTCTCACCTTCTCCATGCAGTCGTGACCCCGTATTTCTTTATAAATCCTATTTGCATATTCACCACAACACCATTCGAAAACCCCGGCACTTCAGATGCAAGAAAGGCTTCAGCGCTAATTAACGACACCCTATCTGGTAATTTATCTTCCGGATCAACTCGCTTTATTAATTTACGATAACGTAGATTAGCAAAATCTGATTCCGCTAAGCGAATAGCCTCGTTGGTGTCATTCAAGGTTGGATAATGCAAATTATTAACAACGGCTGTTACCCCACTTGGGCAAAAAAATGCTTTTGAGACTGGACGCTTACTTTTAGGGTCTTTTTTAATAGTGATTTTTTCTGGCTTGTCACCGCATTTCTTGTCACTAAATATAATCTGGCCCGTTTCATCCTTACACTTATAGATCTCTGCCACGACATATCCTGGTGGCAAGAGAACTGAGAGAACAGCAAGATATACTGGAATAGCTAATCTTTTCATATACTTCTCCACAATCCTTAGCAGTTGAATTTAGCTGTTGGCGTCGTTATCACCCATAAGTAGGGGCAGAGAACAATTAACACTTATATTAATACCAAACTATATTAGAAGTAATTGTGCTCTGACCCCAAAACTATTATCCCAAATATTAGAATATTTGGATTAATAATTTATGAAAAAACTAATTCCCCTATAATTTACCGGTTGATAACTGGTAAATATCAGTGCACATTTTAGAAAATTGAATCGGAGTGCAAGCTCGATATGTTTATCAGTGTACTGGATCTCTTCAAAATTGGCATCGGACCCTCCAGCTCCCATACGCTGGGGCCCATGCTGGCGGCCGGATCGTTTGTTGAATTGATCAAAACCCGTTTGGATCAACTCGACATCAAACATGCAACCATCCTTTGTACGTTAAAAGGATCGCTGGCGTTTACTGGCAAAGGCCACTCAACCGATCGCGCCGTGGCACTTGGGCTCCACGGATACACACCCGATAAATTACTGGATAAGAATATAGATCAGCTTGTCGAACAACTCTGGAAAACAACGCAGATCAGTATTACCGATGATAGCACTATTAATTTTGCCCCTGCGAACGGATGCGTTTTTGATAGAGGCGAACCACTCCCAGAACACCCCAATGGCATGATCTTTGACGTCATCGATCAACATAATGAAATGATCTTTACACAGACTTATTTTTCTATTGGCGGTGGTTTTATCAGTACATTAGCGGATATCAACCAGATACAAGCACCATTGAAATTTGACACCCCTTCCTGCAACTACCCATTTGACTCCGCCGATACCATGCTACAAATGGCAGCGAAGAACGAAAAAAGCATCGCACAAATGAAACACATTAATGAGCTTGAACATTGGACAGAACAGACGTTAAAGACGGGCCTGGATAAAATATGGCACTCGATGCAAACCTGCATTGAAAGGGGCTTAGCGGCAAGCGGTACCTTACCCGGTGGACTCAAACTACCAAGGCGTGCCAAACATTTAATGCAACAGATACAAAGCGATCAAGATAACGTAAACCTTAATGACTGGTTATGCGCTTACGCCATGGCGGTTAACGAGGAAAACGCTGCGGGTAATATGGTAGTGACAGCACCCACCAATGGTGCGGCAGGTGTCATCCCTGCCGTGCTGTATTATTTCATCAAACATGAAAACGGCAAGCAACAACACGTTCACGAATTCCTGTTAACCGCCGCGGCGATTGGTGGTTTAATTAAACATCGCAGTTCGATATCAGGTGCAGAAGTAGGCTGCCAGGGAGAAGTTGGTTCAGCGGCCGCCATGGCAGCAGCCGGTTTATGCGCGGTACGCGGCGGCACACCAGCACAGATCGAAAATGCAGCCGAAATTGCACTGGAACATCATTTAGGGATGACCTGTGATCCTGTCAACGGCTTAGTGCAGGTGCCGTGCATAGAACGTAATGGCTTTGGTGCCATCAAAGCCTACACGGCCGCATCCCTGGCAATACGTGGTAGTGGTACACACTTCATGCCACTCGATAACTGCATCGCCGCGATGAAACAAACGGGACTGGAAATGTCGCATAAATATAAAGAAACCGCTTTAGGCGGTCTGGCGGTGAGTTTTACGGAGTGTTAAGCAGGGTTTTATTTATCTATTGTTATTCTCAATATTTAACACCTTAAGTGAAGGTATATTTTCGTCTGTATACCCGGGTATGACATACGTTAACGTTCCGTCTTCTTTGTTCAGTGAAAGCGTTGCCTCTGAATAACCTGGGTTTGCGCTCATATCAAAACTGGCAATATATTTTTCAATTTCATCAACCTTCATGTTTTTAGCATAAATTTCATTCTTAATATTTAAGAGAGAAATAGTTGCATCAGCGTGATCGACAGTATCAATGTAGCCAACATAGGCTGGGGTTGCGATGTTCAACAAAATATTCCCGACCGGATCGACATAGTAGTCCCACCAGGATGCATCATCATTACCTATATCATTCTGCTCCTTTCTCTGTGCCAGCGTCATTGATTCCTGAGCAAGCAAAGGCAGCCATATTTTCTTGTGCGCCATATTTTCGAGCTTTCGGTGTTTTAAATATAACTTTATGTAAATATCATCCAGAACCGGCGTGTCCATCGCATCCTCACCCATGCTTTGGGCGTTGAATGCCGTTGACATGAACGCAAACTCTCCCTGAAACACTCTTCGCATTGACCTTTCCTGATTATTCAGGTTTTTGATATGCAGTCGATATTCAGGTTTGAAGGAGGCACTATCCTGCAAAATAGAATAGGTATTTAGATTTATGCCCAGCAGTGCCAATGCAATCATTTTGTTGATAAGCAGACGCGATTCCTTCAACATCAATCGGGAAAAATGGATGCTATCGCTTAGCCTGTTGATCGCACGCTTTTGTCGGCCAGTTGTATAATCATGAATAATGGACAAATTATTCAGTCTGCTCGTTGATATTAATACAGACAAGGGTATATACGGCGCATTTACATCAGTAATGACATAGTTACTGTACTGTTTCATTGTCGTGAGTTGTCGACACCGGCTCAATAGCACTTGATTATCCGCCAGTTGTTTTTGATAGCTATCAGGGTTCTTTCTCAGCCACTCTACTGGGTTATCCCTTAATACCTTATCGGCAAATTCATCCGTCAACTTCAACTCTTCTACCGTCCAGCGAGGGTCGACGACAGGTTTTGTTTTACCACCCGCTCTGTACTGTTTTATTTTCTTATTGACCTCTTCCACCATGGCGGCACCCACCGCGATAGTATCTTCGCCTTCTCGCACGCTAAAGCCAACTAACGCATTAAAACTATTTTGCGCAATGGGCAACTCAACCATGCTATTCGCCTCATCTAACCACTGCTTAGCGCCCGGTGTATATTCGTCGTCAGGAATAAATGCCGGTATTGCGACAATAATCAGCAGCAGCAAAAATATAACCGCAATAACTTTTAACGTCTTTTTCATCTAGTCCTCACGAGTGACAAACAGGGGTCTATTAATTCAAATATAAAGATAGCGTTATTGTAGAGGTCCTATCGATTTTTACTCTGACCCCAAATATTTATTGGTCTCTGGCCGCGTTTTTCTTTTCAAGCCCATGATTCCGCACGCCTCTTGATACCCTTAAGCATTCGTCTTTGCATTATCCCATGCCCAATACCTCCAATGAAAATCATTAGAGATTCGGGAAGCCTTGCTAGTAAACGGTAAATTCGATTAATAAACAAGATACGACCACCGGACTTTGAATTACGCGCAAGATCTCGCCAACCACCTGACATTCTAGCTCGAACAAGCAAGCGCGTATTAGAATTTTCTATTGGCACGAGCAGAAATGACCAAGTTACGATTGGAATGGCTCCCTTCTCAGGTACAGTGAGGACAAGGCTATGCGCGGGTTCCACTGAAGCAACAATGAAAGCATCGCTCGCGTCAGGGATCGCAGGAAAAACCATTCCGACCACAACCTTTTGGAGTTGAGAGAGTATCTCAGTGGCGCTCGGACGGCCGCCGTTATCGATAAAATCATACGAGTACCATCCTGCACGGTCAGCACCCATCTGTGCTATCCATTGCCATACTTTCGCAATCGGCGATGTGATCGTGACTCCGTGAGTCCAGGAAGCACTCGGTTCCTGAATCATCGAGTCACCAGGTAAGGTTTGGCGCTGTTCCTCAATCGATGCACGACAGCTAACAATCATCACCACTCCTTCATTCAAATCCATATTATTGTTATATAGGACAAATGCCTATTATACGTAACGCTTAAACTCAGCCGCGCCGCTTTTTGGCGTAGGCTGGAGCGCTTTGTTAGCCAGTTGCTTTGAAAGCATCGTGAAAAGTCACCTCTCCTCGAGGAATGTTTCCATCAAGAGATAGCACAAAGAAGACTTCCTGTGGCACTCCTTCATGAACCAGGTCGGTCACATTATTAAAACCAAATTTCTTGTAGTAATCCGGGTGCCCAACCAGGCAGCATCCTTTAGCATTAATATCATTGAGTCGAGACAACCCTTCCTCTATCAGCACTTTGCCAACGCCTTGACCTTGATAATCTGGCAATACGGAAACTGGACCCAAACCATACCAGTCGCTCGTTCCATCCGACATTGTCACAGGAGAAAAAGCAATATGACCAATTACATTTCCGTCCATTTCCGCGACCAGTGATATGGTCAATGCTCCGGCAGCTCGTAGTGCATTAATTATAAATTGCTCAGTGTGATCGCTTATTTCAAGAGTCTTAAATGCCTCCTCTGTAACGTAAGCTATTGAGGCAATATCACCAGGCCTCTCATTCCTAATGGTAAACTTCTGATTCATAGCTTCTTAGTTCTCATTTTTTCTGGCTAACGCTTCAATAAGATGCGCGCACTTTTTGCTTGAATTGTTAGATTTCTTTGCAACCACCGAAAATTGAATAATTGTTCTCTGACTCTATTTTTCTCCAATTTTTTTAACTCGGATTATTGCTGTTCACTTCAGAAAAAAGTAAAGGTCCGCCCAAGGAACAAATAATTTGTTGATTTACCGCCTTCGGCGAATCCTTTTGCGAGGTAAAGTGGACCTATTGGAGTATCAAAGGCAATTAGCAGGCTACCTGCAGTTATTAATGAGTCTGAACTGATCTCATTCTTATTATTCCAGGCATTACCCGTTTCCAGTGAGCCACCAACATATACCGGTATTTTCAAAATCGACTCTCTGTCACCAATTTCTTTAAAATAAATCAAGCGTGCAACACCCGTATATCGACCGGTTATTTCCTGACTTCGATAACCAGATAGATTAAACAAGCCTCCAACCTCGAAAGAATCCTCCGCAGGAATATCGCTGTCAGTAACGCCGGTAATAGCACCCCATAGAAGAATGGTATGCCTATTCCAGGTTCGAGCCCAAATCGCATTAATACCTATAGAATCCTGATTTGCATCTGCCCCCAGGTTTTCTCTACTTCTCACCCATGTCGCAACGGCTTGTGTTCCATTTTTAGGGAAGTTCAGGTTATCCAACTGATCATAATTTATAGATGCGTACCATGCACCAATGTTAAAATCCGACTCGGGTGCAGGATAACTTCCAATAAGCAATTTCGTGTCGCCTTTGCCCTTGAATAAGCCAGCACTAACTTGAGTAAAGTTACCAAACTCACGCCCAGCCACAAGTTGGATAGTTGATGATGCGACCTTGTAATCCGCTAACTGGTTGCCATTCTCAAACTGGGCATAATGCGTTTCAGAATAGTCAGCCTTGGCACTAACGAAATATTGGAGGCGTTTATCTATTGGTTGGTAAAACTCCGTTGAAATATGTTGGTCATTACCGATCTGTAGTTCTGTACGCCATTCACCACCCCATCGATTATCAGGAGTAACCGTGAGACTGGTAGCCAGGTTAAATGCACTACGCCCACTAAAATCGCTCTCCAGGTTCATTCCGAAACGAAAATAATTAGGACCCCAGTCCTTTTTTTTTGCTTCTACAACCAGAATTGCCCCATCATTCTCCTTGATAACTTCGTAACTAACGCGTTCAAAAATATTCAGCCCATATATTTGTGGTAAGTCACGTTCCAGTACCTGAAGATTCAAAATGTCTCCGGGCTGGATTGTAATAAAGGAACGGATAACCGAATCATCAAGATTCGAGTTATTTTTAATAACTATCTTTTTTATCCGAGGAGAAGGTGTAACTTTATGTCGAACGGTTGCCAAATACTCCTGGTAATCACTTTCAGATACCGAAAGTTGCGAAAGGCGAAAAATAGATGATTCTGCAGCAGCTACCCCCACAGTTATCATCTCCTTTGCACGCCAGAAATCCGTTGAAGAATATCCCTCAAGCTTTGGTTGAAGCAAAATATCCTCAGGGGCAAGTGAACTGAGTTGTTGTCGGGTGTTTCTCTCTATCATGAAGCCAAGATTTTGATTGATAATACTTAGCGGAGATGAAAGTTTATCCCTCTTAGGGGGTTCATCACTTAAATCAACAACGATCAAGATATCCGCACCTAATTCCTGCGCCAATTTTACTGGTAAATTATTGATTAACCCGCCATCGACAAGGAGTCTTCCATTCCTTTCTACTGGAGTAAAAACACCGGGTATGGACATGCTTGCACGCATCGCTTTTACAAGGCTGCCATCCCCCATAATGACCTCTTCGTCCGCTTCAATGTCCTGAGCAACTGCCCTGAACCTGATGGGGAGTGCATCAAAATTATTTGGTGTCGATGGGGTGAGTGATGTTAAAAACATATCAAGTTTTTGCCCATAGACTAAACCGGTGGGTAAAATAAATTTACCATTTTGGTAAAATGCCTCAAGTTTAACCATAAAATTGGCGTCGTCTTGCTTTCTGCGGAAACTAAGATGTTTGCGAGGTGGTTTATCATAAAAAATATCATTCCAGTCTGTATTCACGAGCAGGCTCTCAAGCTCATCTGCTGAGTAGCCATAGGCATGCAGCCCGCCAACAATACCTCCCATACTGGTCCCGGTGATGATATCTACCGGTATGCGTAAATCTTCGAGCACTTTTAAAACACCAACATGTGCCGCCCCTCTCGCACCACCACCACTTAGTACCAGTCCTATCACCGGGCGTTTTTCGCCTACTGGTAATACTTCTGTTTTGGCCAGCGCTTGTGATGCAAAGATAATTAATAACGAGCTGAAAATGATTTTGGTATATTTCATACAAGCAACACTCTTATAGGCCAGGTCCTCACCTTAGGCAGTGGCCAACCGGGAATCGCTCGTTCAAGCAGAAAACAACCGACAAATATAACTAGTATTGTTGAGAGCATTTACTCGATTCCTTTTGTGTAATTGCTGTAATAGTTTTCAGCGAGGAATTAGCGTTAAACTTCGCAGCCAACTATATTAGAATTAATTGTTCTCTGACCCCAATTATTACTGCGTGGCCCAGGCCAGCTTCTCGACCTTCGGTCTCACCTTCTCCATGCAGCCGTGCCCCCAATAATTAAAGCCGAATTGAAGCAAAAAAAAAGCATAATGTAATAGAATAATAGGCCCAGAGAGGAGTATTCTATTGGTATTACTCCCTAACTTGGCTTTTTTATGAGCGAAAACCAACCTAACCTCCAACAAAGCATCTCACGTCAACGCGGGCTATTGACGCAGATGCTGTCTGACCCATTAAAAAGAGTCGCCCAGTCATGCAGGAAAGTATGGGGTGATCGCGAGCAACTTAATCATACACTGGCTGAGGTTTTGCAGACCATGCCATATTGTAAATTTCTCTATGCTCTGGATATTAATGCCATTCAAATTAGCGACAATATTAGTCATACTGAAGTGGTTAAAAAGGATTTCGGTCGTGATCGTTCGCAACGACCCTATATGAGTGAAGTCGTTCCCAGTTCCGATTTTGTATTATCTACTGCTTATATTAGTTTACGCGCAAAACGTCCGTCGTTGACGGCTATTCAAATAGTACGTGAAAAGCATGGTGCAGCCATGGGTTTTATTGGCGCTGACTTTGATTTGCGTGCATTGCCATTGACGCGTGATTTATATGAGGAACCACGGCAATGGACACAAATAAAAGGGGATCCATCAATACGCAGTCATGTTTTCGCGCAAACTCGCATCGATAGTGAGATGGATCGTCATATTGATGTCGTGTTGGGTGTAATAGAAGAATTAATTGTTGACCATGGTGTCTTTCATGCCAAATTACACTTTTCAAGTAATCGGGCCGTTATCTGGCACTATGATGATCCTTATCGGTACAGGATGCTGAGTATCGATGTGCTAACTGATCCAAATATTTGTCTGGCATATCCAAACAAAACTTACCCCATAGATGCAACGATACCAAAAAACAAAGTGCGATCTATACTTGAGGGCTTACACCAGTTGCGTTACATGGATGAGACTTTATATCTGCGTGCCGGGTCTTTAAACATCTTTAATGGCATTATTAATCTCACCTTTTCATGTGATGGCTCACATTATTTACCCTTTGATGAGTTTCTCAATAAAGAGCATGCTTTCTGGGGCAGTGGATTCGACAGCTAGCTTCATGTTGCTGATACCGATTGTATATAAAGCTGATATGCCTGACAGGAGTCCTTAGTAGCCCTTATCCAAGATGGTATTGCAAGATCTGGCGCCTATCTCCTTTTTATGGCACTAATTTGTTTTCTGCCGCAGTAGAAATTGTTCAACGTAATTGTGGGCAGAGTCAAAACGCTAGCTATTTTCCACAGTAATTTTTACTCTGACCCCAAATATCAAATATTGCTCTGTCCTCAATTATTCTACTCTCGTGATGCACTCTGGAGATCTTTGATTAGGGTGCGCTTGAATTTCTCAGGAATATCTGCCAGTCGCACATTCTCAATCATGCTGGTCTTTAGATCACGAAAAAGTTGATCTTTTAAATTGTCAGGAATGGTGGACTGATTGATGGCATCAAGTATCTTGTGAAACTCGACAATGTCGAATGCGGCGGCCTCCTGAGCCAGGGCAATGTTCGTGGTGAACAGGCTCAGAACAAGCAGCAGGCTAATTAATATATGAGATTTAATAGTTCGGGTTGTCATCGTATCGATACCTCTTGTTCGTGAGCCAAAATGATTATACTAGTATAGTAAAAAATTCGTTCTTTGAACCGCTTCAATGAAACAATTTTTACGCTAACCCCAACTATTCGTCTTGATTGAGGCCTAGTTCTTTTTGCTTCTTCTTGGTTAAACCTAAGGAAACAATACGGTAGGATTCTTTTAAGTAGTAGATGAGTTCATCATCTTCCGTATCAGGCGCATCATATTGTTGTATCCACTTCATTCCACGCGAGGCGAGATAAGGTGCTGGCCGATAACCTTGTTGTTCGTTCAAAAAATGATAATTCTGTTCGGAGGTTTTAAATGTGAAAGCGGGTTTATCATCCTTCCCCCAACCGCCAATGGCAAATACCTTTCCCCCCACCTTCCATACATCAGAGTCGCCCCACTGAATGACGTGAGACGTTGCCGGGAGAGAGTCACAAAATTTATTGAATTCTTTATACGTCATGCTGATATCCTTATTAGCTCATCACGTTTAAATGCGGCCCATCACCCTCATCTATTTTTACTCTGACCCCAATTATTAATAATGGTTAAAAGAAAATCACTCCGACCCCTTTAACTTGATGCAGTCGTGACCCTGTTTTTGTTCCGCTTACAACTTTAATCTGCTTGATCAACCTTATATTGAAGCTGTTTTTTTTCGGACTCGGATAGTACTATTTTACCCATTAACCCATCATATATTGGCGCAGGATATTTCATTAATGCTAGCCAGATATATTTCGAGTGATATTTCAAAGTAGCTCCCTTGACCTTTGTTACGGTTTCTTCAAGCAGCTGCCTACTTTCAGGTGTCCTGTATTGCACTATCGCCAAGTAAAGCATTCTTATTTTAGAGTAATTGAAACCAGTTGGTTTGATTATTTCCTGCTGGTGTATCGTTTCAAGGTTAGAGAATAAGTCTGGGGCAGGAAAATATCTAACTGCTTTCAATCCATAATATTGGTCTTTTGCGACTTTCTTCGTTAGCCAACTACGGATCGGCTCTATATCACTTTTCTTATTATATTTGGATAAGGCAATTAGGGCATGTGGGCTATTTTCTAAATCAAATATCTCTCTTACCCTTTTATAATTAGATTCTATTGGTTCCAGAGACTCCAGCAAAATTGATCTTGCATGTAGCTTTACTTCTGGGTCATGCAGCAAAATATTCTCGATTTCAGTTATTTGCTGATCGGTTAACTTATATATATTGTCGTATACATATTGTGGATTCGCGATTTCCAGAAAAAAATCCCCAACCGTTTTCCCGCCAATAATACAACCGATGTAAGTACCTATACGCTGATTGTCTTTGAGGTGTTTTTTTAATATTTCGTACGTTTTTGGGTGTTTTCTGTCAGCTAATGCCTGGAATGAGTAAGTCCTGACAACACCATTGGAGTGATCAGTTAATAGTATTAATTCTTTATCCGTTGCTAATTTCTTGAGCTCCCTATACCTTTTCCATTGTTCTGGCTCTACTCCCGCAATACCTACAGCAGAGCTTTTATAGGTGTCCTCTTCTGCTATTTTATTTACGATAGTCTCAATTTTACTATCTACCTTTTCAAGACCGTTCGCCTGCGCAGAACAACCAATACTCGCTACTAGTAGAATTGCAATTATTTGTAATATTTTCATATAAATTCTAGTGCTGCAAACTTCGTGATAAATATTGGATTATTGGTATTTCCATCATATTGGAACCGTATTATATTAGAAACAATTGTTCTCTGACCCCGGTTTTTTTGCTGATACCGATTGTATATAAAGCTGATATGCCTGACAGGATTCGTTAGTGGCCCTTATCCAAGATGGTATTGCAAGATCTGGCGCCTATCTCCTTTTTATGGCACTAATTTGTTTTCTGCCGCAGTAGAAATTGTTCAACGTAATTGTGGGCAGAGTCAAAACGCTACCTATTTTCCACAGTAATTTTTACTCTGACCCTAATTATTGCTGATAATAAGATGTCTTGTTCCACCTTTTTTTCATCCCATAATTCTGGCTTGGGTGACCAGTCATCATCGCCTAAAACATTTGTTAAAAGCCCTCCCAGGCTTCCCTCATAAACCTCATTTGCTGCGGCTTCCCCACCATCAGAATAATGAGCTTTATTCGCGAACTGAACAAATGAATCATAGTTCTGAATTAACGCACTGACCGCAAACTGAGCTAGATTATAGCTAAGCTCCTGCCCTTCATCAGGGCGGCCAAACGACTCACCCGCCCAAAAACTCTGCACTTCTTCAATTCCCCAGAATTTTTTATGGCGAGCAATTATTTCTGCATTAAGGTTATAAGGTGTGTAACCCGATATATGACCTTCCATATTTACAGCAATGCCTTCATTCAACCAGGCTGGTATTGTTAAATGCGATAGCAAGGCATGTGTCAGTTCATGTGCGGCGATTGGTTCAGCCTCCACTATTTCCTGAAAAGGGAAAGCAAAATGCCCATAGCCTTTGTTGAGGAAAACGCCTGCGCTTAATCCAAATTCCCCCTCTTCGGGATAGTAGTAGGACAAATAGGAAAAGTAGTCATCGATATCATCAAATATCAATACGACATGTTTACCAAATCCTTCATCTGCAACAATACCTGGTAATGTGCTTAAAATATTTTTGCGCGTTTTTTCCAGAAAGTTTGTAAACAGTGTTACATATTTTTCCTTCTCTGAGGTCAACAAGATAAAGTTATCTGACTCATGTAGCGAATAATCATTTGATAATGTAGTTTTGAGATTTTCCAGCCATGCCTTAGCTATGTCGCACCATAACTCCTGCTGATCCACCTCACTGTGATCTTTATCCACACAATCATAAATAGCATCCCAATCAGGCCTTGGGAAATCGTCTGGTTCTGAAAAATATTTGTTAATCCAATCCATATTAGAAAAAATTGTGCTCTGACCTCAGTTATTTTGTTGATATTTCAATAGAGTCTGACCCCATTGATTGTTGTGCAGGATCTGGCTGATTGAAAGGAAGCTCTCCTTTAGATAGGGAAGATTCTTCATCTAGATTTTGCACTGAATTTTCAGTTGGATTATGCTTATCCCCCAATAAAAGCTCTGCACCTTTAGATATAAAACACGACTCGCACATTAGCAGGTTATCATGCCCCCAATTTATTTTCGTTTTTCGGTTACATAATTGACACTTCATAACGTACCCTTTTACTTTTCGAACCTGACTATATTAGAAACAATTGTTCTCTGACCCCGGTTTTCTTATCGAAAATGAATATCAACCTCTCTCTGACCCCTTTTTTTATTTGTTAGGTGCCTGCCACGTTAATACTACCAACGCCAATAATAATCAATGTTAATATGAGCACGTAGAATAAACCGCCAATTGATGCTAGAAACGCTTGATGGGCAACTTTTTGTGCCTTATCTGTTCTATCTGTACCTGAATGCTCAAGACCACTATGTACTTTTCGAGAAATTATAAACGCTGGTATATAACATAGCGTTGCAGCTACAACGGCGGGTAGCCAACCAAGTAAAAAAGGTAATGTTAGTAGTGCAACCGGCCCAAGTGGAAATAGTAGAACAACTACTGACAAACTCTTAGATTGATTAAATTCTTCAAATATCGCCGACTCACTCATAGCTATACGAGCAATACGAATAGATACAATTACAAAAATAATTAGAACAATAAGATCAAACATTTTGTTGCCTAGCGTTTGAGTTTAAGTGGCGCCTAAAACAGCGAAGCGGTTAGGTGCCCACGTCACTTTAACGGTTTATTATGTGATTAATCATAAGGTTATCAAATACTACTTTTGCTTAGCATAAATAGTTTCATTCATCATTTTTACAAAAGCTTTGCAATCAGAGGTGCTCGATAGTTTAATGTTGCAATTGCACATACTATACATTTCACCAAGAGTTCTACCTAACGGTATAGCAACTGCAGCAGACTCGGGGTCAGTATCGGGTACACCGGATTTTTGAAACGCTTCAAGTTTTACCCCAAGAGAATTTGCTTTTTGTGATTTCTCAAGCAATGTAGTTTTCGCTTCATTAAATGGTACATCCCTATATGGTGCACAGCGATCTTCCTTCACTTCTTCAGCAAACGCCTTGCCAAAACTCAATAAAGCAACAAATGTAATAATTAGTATTTTCATAATTTTAATTCTCATATATACGTTTTTCGCATAACAGTTAGTGAGCAGTTATGGTCGTCTAACCAGTACCTAATCGTATTCGAACCAGACTATATTAGAAACAATTGTTCTCTGACCCCGTTTTTTATAACCCCTTTTTATATTTTATACCTGTTCCCATAGCTATCTCTTGCGTTTTCTAAGTACGACCTATTAGCCATAACTTTATTTACGAATAGCTCGATAGCATCATCTGAGTAATAGTGAATTTCTGGATTTTTATTCAAATAGTGGTGTTTGTTATTACTTTTTGCCCATTTTAGCTTCCATCGAATTGCATCGAAATCATATGAATTAACAATAGGTTTTTTAGTGATCTTATCCTTTTTCACGAGAAACTCTGCCAGTTGATCCTCATTATACCTCTCATTTAAAGTCGAATTAATCATTTCTATTGCGGCGGTTCTTAAATAAGGATGCGTACTATGCCTATCAACTGGTTTCTCGATAACAATAGCTTTCTTTAATCCTTCTAGACCTTCATCTGCTTTAGAAATCGCAATTAAATTTCCAGTTTCATCGTTTCTTGTAAATGAGAGTTTTACATTTAGCGGAATAGCAAACTCAATATCGTTGACTTTTTTTGCCTCTTCATTCATTTCCTGCAATAGAGACATAACTTCACTACCGATATCCTCTCCATATTTAGCTCTTATATAAGTCGAGGTAGGATCTCGCATGTCGCCTAATAAAGACAACATTCCACTTTGCATAGTTGAAATAAATTGCTGTTCAGAAAATTCTTGAAATTTAGACCCATAGTTCATTATTCCTGACTGAAATATACGTGAGATAACCCCTTGTACTTCTGGCATTAATAAATGAACAGCCCTATCTCTAAAATATGTTACACGCTCGATATTTTTCTTAACAGGATCATTAACTTTAAAAAGACTATCTAAACACTCCCGTAAAGAAATTGTTTCCCTTATGCCTTTAGAGTTAACCTTATCTCGAAAAATAAATTCCTCTCCATTTTTTTCAATTAAGATAGATTTTAGCAATTGTTCCCAAGCTGTACAGAAACATAATACAAATCCATCGAGTCTATTTTCTAGTGATGGTCTATTGTATAGCTCTAAAGCTAGCAACATATTATCTCGTGATTTTTTTAATAATGCTTTTGCTAATCTAGATTTGCACTTATGACCTAATTCGCGAATATGTTTACTTTGTGAAAGTCTACGAGTGAATTGAGATACAGTTAGGCTACTCGCATTAGATGGAGCATATACTTTGTCTTTAACTTCATTTAAAAATTCTGATAGTTGACCTTTTTTAAGGTATGTTAAAAATGTAGATTCTTTCCATCCTGTTTTTTCTAATATTTCCTTTAACGTTACATTCTTACCCTCATCTTCTTTCTTCTGAAGAAGGTCTAATAATTTCTCATGTGTTTTAGTTGATTTAGCCAACGTTGATTGTCCGTCCAGTCATTACCAAACATATTAGATTGGGATAAATATCACCCGTATCCTGCTACAGATCAAGACTTACACTATATATAAGGAACACCCACAGGCCTCTTACAGCCCATTCCTGCCCTGTTTTACCGCCATCCCCCCCTCCCAAACCCCCTAAATCAGCCCTTTTTATGGCCCCATTTACCCCAGAAAATTGCTAGGTTTTGCTGATTTTGTCTATTGAAACAGTGGGTTAGCGTTGCTTCGATGTATAAATAATTACTTATGATTATTGTAATAAATATTTAATATACTTTATGCATCAGGTGTCTATACTTCTTGCACCTCGGAGGAAGAGCGGTTTTCTTTTTCCGGACAGATTTCACTAATCTATAAAGGAGCCCACCATGGCTAAAGCATATAGCGCTGGCGTTAAAGAGTACCGTGAAACGTACTGGATGCCTGATTACACGCCTAAAGATACCGATCTTCTGGCATGTTTCAAAATCACCCCTCAAGAAGGTGTGCCTCGTGAAGAAGTTGCAGCTGCTGTTGCCGCTGAATCTTCAACCGGTACATGGACTACAGTTTGGACTGACCTACTGACTGACCTGGACTACTACAAAGGTCGCGCATACGCGATTGAAGACGTACCTGGTGATGACACTTGTTTCTACGCATTCGTTGCGTACCCAATTGACCTGTTCGAAGAAGGTTCAGTTGTTAACGTTCTGACCTCTTTGGTTGGTAACGTATTCGGCTTTAAGGCACTGCGCGCACTTCGTTTAGAAGATATTCGCTTCCCAGTTGCCTATGTTATGACTTGTAATGGACCACCCCAGGGTATCCAGGTTGAGCGTGACATCTTAAACAAATATGGTCGTCCTTTATTGGGTTGTACTATTAAGCCTAAGCTTGGTTTGTCAGCTAAGAACTATGGTCGTGCTTGTTACGAAGGTCTTCGTGGCGGTCTTGACTTCACGAAGGATGATGAGAACGTTAACTCTCAGCCATTCATGCGTTGGAGACATCGTTTTGACTTCGTAATGGAAGCAATTCATAAAGCGGAAGCTGAAACTGGCGAGCGTAAGGGTCACTACCTGAACGTTACTGCGCCTACTTCTGATCAAATGATGCAGCGTGCTGAATATGCGAAAGAAATCGGCGCACCTATCATCATGCACGACTACCTAACCGGTGGTCTGTCTGCTAACACTCAACTAGCCCAGTGGTGTCAGGACAACGGTATGTTGTTACACATTCACCGTGCTATGCACGCGGTTCTTGACCGTAACCCGCACCACGGTATCCACTTCCGTGTACTGACTAAAGTTCTTCGTTTGTCTGGTGGTGATCACCTTCACTCAGGTACTGTTGTTGGTAAGCTTGAAGGCGACCGTGATGCAACTCTGGGTTGGATCGACATCATGCGTGATTCATTCATCAAAGAAGATCGTTCACGCGGTATTTTCTTTGACCAGGATTGGGGCTCTATGCCTGGCGTTATCCCTGTTGCGTCTGGTGGTATCCACGTATGGCACATGCCTGCGCTGGTTAGCATCTTCGGCGACGACTCTTGCTTACAGTTCGGTGGCGGTACATTAGGTCACCCATGGGGCAACGCTGCTGGCGCGGCTGCCAACCGTGTTGCGGTTGAAGCTTGTGTTGAAGCACGGAACTCTGGTGTTGAACTTGAGAAAGAAGGTAAGGACATCCTTACTACTGCGGCGAAACATAGCCCAGAGCTCAAGATCGCAATGGAAACCTGGAAAGAAATCAAATTCGAATTTGATACGGTTGATAAAATCGACGTTGCTCATAAATAAGCGACTGACGATTGGACAACAGCGGCAAGGTGCCGAAGCAATTAATCTGCACCTTGCTGCTTAATCAAACGAATTTAAACACTTTTGGAGAACTCAAATGAGTGATGTACAAGATTACAATTCAAGCTTGAGCGATGCCGCTGCAAGCCGTAAATATGAAACTTTTTCATACCTGCCTGCGTTGAGCAAAGAGTCTACTCGCGCTCAGATTCAATATATTGTTGATAAAGGCTGGAACCCGGGCATCGAACACACTGAACCAGAAAATGCGATCAGCAACTACTGGTACATGTGGAAACTGCCTTTGTTTGGTGAAACTGACGTAGATGCGATTCTGGCTGAAGTTGAAAACTGCCACAAAGCACACCCAGACAATCACGTTCGTCTGTTGGGCTTTGACAACTTTTCACAGTCTGCTGGTACAGCGATGGTAATTCACCGCGGTACGTCTGTATAAGACAGCAGGGCAAGCAATAAAAGATAAAGCCCCTGTCCGGCATTACGCGGCCAGGGGCTTATTTTTTTACAGCAAGATAAAATAGAAATTATGGGTAATAGACCAGACACATATATCGGTATCGATAAAGAAGTTCAGGGCGGAATGACTACCATTGGTAAAATCATCCGCGATGCCTGGGTCTTTGGATTGATCCCCGAAACCGAAACATGTGCAGGCTGGAACCTAGCCGGGATTGACGCTTTGTTAGATAAGGTTAATGCCGAGTGGGATAAATATGGCTGCTTAGTCAGTCATTTACCGGAAGAGTTGAGAGAGCGCCACCAACGTATACACGATGCTGCTGTTGCTAATGCAAAAGCAGCGGGCTGGTCGGGCGAACTTGAAACGGATGATGAAAAATAATTTATTTTAATAGCTCAATATTTAAAGACTTAATATATAAAGACTTAGATTAAAAAGGTGCGCTATGGCTACTAAAGATACGAAGATTGACCCGAAACAATACATTGTTAAAACCGAACCTTATTACGAGCCGGTTGCTGATGAAATAGAACTTTATGAAGCAGCTTACAATGCTCGTATGCCTATGATGCTAAAGGGGCCTACGGGTTGCGGTAAATCTCGTTTTGTTGAATACATGGCGTATAAACTTGGTCGTCCATTGATCACGGTTGCCTGTAACGAAGATATGACTGCTTCTGATCTGGTAGGTCGCTTTTTATTAGATGCCGATGGCACTAAATGGCAGGATGGTCCTTTAACGACGGCTGCTCGCATTGGCGCGATGTGTTATCTCGATGAAGTGGTTGAAGCACGCCAGGATACTACGGTTGTGATTCACCCGCTGACTGACCACCGTCGTAGCTTACCGCTGGATAAAAAAGGCGAGTTAATCGAAGCACACCCTGATTTCCAACTGGTGATCTCCTATAACCCTGGTTATCAAAGCTTGATGAAAGATCTTAAGCAATCGACCAAGCAACGTTTTGGTGGTCTGGACTTTGATTATCCTGAAGAAAAGACGGAAATCGCGATTGTCTCCAAAGAATCTGGTGTTGATGCTGAGACGGCTGGAAAGCTGGTGCAAATTGCCCATCGTGCCCGTAACCTGAAAGGCCACGGCCTGGATGAAGGTATTTCAACTCGTTTATTGGTTTATGCAGGTCAATTGATCGGAAAAGGCATTGAACCGACTGCCGCCTGTAATATGACCATGGTGACACCGTTAACGGATGATCCTGATATGCGTGAGACCTTGTCTGCTGCTGTAAGTACCTTCTTCGTTTCCTAGCTAAGAAGCTAAGAAATTAAAAGCTAAGAAGTTATACGAAAACAATACTGCAGTCTGGACTGGCTACAACAAGGCGATGTTCTTTGTTGTTACCCAGTAACGCGAAATATTAAAGCTGATGATTGATTATGGCGATTAGTCTAAAAGATTACGAAGAAGAAATTAAAGACCTTGCTCCTGAGGTGCGTACCGTACTTGAGGGCAGTTTCCTTGAGGCGTCGCGTGTCATGTCGCCTGCTGGTCTGGAAACCTATCTGGACGGCGGCAAGTCACTCTGCAATCTAGGCCGTGGCACCGATGTGGTTATTTCTTATTTGCAGGATATGCCATTGGTCGTCAAAGAATGTGGTGAAGACATTCTTGAAGACAGCATTACCGCCGCACTAAAACTCTCATCCATGACCTCGGGTGAAGTGGTTGCATTACTCTTTAACAGTTTGCCGACTGCCGCACGCCGCCTGGGTGATGCTGAATTATTACGTGGTTACCTGACGCTGATTCATCAGACCGCCTCCACGGCTTCACGTGGTCTGCGTCCAATGCTCAATCATATCGATGAGCTGTTATCAAAGTTAACCTTAAGCGGCCTGCGTCGTTGGACTCAGTTTGGTACGCAGGCGTATCGTCGCGACTACAATAACCTGATTGCCTATTTTAATCTTGAGTCTCAAGATAGCCGCGCTGTCTTACAAAAAGAACGCCGCGGTGTGTTGTTTATCGATACACAACGTAAGTTAAACTTTTACTTGCGTGCTTTGTGGGGTCGGGACTTTTTCCTACGCCCTACGGGTGCTGATTACACCGATTTTCGTCCTTATATAGAAAACCTGATCATTCATATGCCCGATGCGGTGGATGATGTTAAGTTGGACAATGAAGAAAACGGAAAAACGATAGCAGGCCTCGAGCTTTACCGCGCCACCGCCGCACATATGGCTGCGCACCTTTGCTATTCCAAATCCGCCATCTCGGCTGAGGCACTCAGTCCAGCACAGATGTTTTTCATCGGCTTTATCGAAGATGCGCGCGTTGAATTCAAAGCCACAAATGATTTTCCTGGACTAAAAAAACTCTGGATTGCCCTACTCACCAATGCTGATGATGACGATGAACCAGAGCATCCAACGATGTCTGTGCTGGAACATGTAGCCCTAATGTTGATCGATGATTCAGTGAAATCTGAAGATGCTGAATTAAATTCATTTGTAAAACGCTTTCATGATGAGATTGAGACTGAGCAGGATAATAACCAGTACTCATGGCATATGGGTGTTGAGCTATTTAATCTTTTCTCAAAACGTAAAGCAGTCCCCAGCTTGCGCATCATGGAGCGGATACGCATCCCCTACCGCGATGATAATCGTTTCGTCTGGGAGTTTTCTGAGATCGACTGGGATAAAAGTGTCGAATACATGGCGGCCAGCCAGCGCCAGGTGCGCAGGAGTGTTAGCGTGATCGAGATGGCCAATGAAGTCGACTGCGAACTGGCCGGTGACGACGCGCAGGAGATCTGGACCTGCTCAACCAATATGCGACCCTATGAAGACAATCTAACCGATGACCAGATCAGCTTTAACGATATGTGGGGTAAGGAACCAGTTTCTGATCCCTTTCATTATCAGGAATGGGACTACCAAATTCAGTTACACCGACCTGACTGGGCAACGGTGTACGAACGTCGCCAACCAAAAGGTAACCCCGAAGATATCGAAGATATTCTGACTGCGCACAAACCGATTGCACACCGGATTAAGCAGATTATTGATTTGTTAACACCCGAAGGTGTGCAGCGTGTTCGCAACATGGAAGACGGTGACGAGATTGACCTCAACGCGGCGGTTGACGCGATGATTTCAATCCGGATGGGTGAGCAACCTAACCCACGCATTACCATGCGCAATGTGTTAAAAACCCGCGACTTGTCCGTTGTGGTATTAATGGATCTGTCTGAATCTACCAATGAAATAATCGGTGGTTCTGACAAAACGGTGTTGGAATTGACCCGCGAAGCGGCCACCCTGGTTGCTACCGCGATTAATGGCATCGGCGATCCCTTTGCCTTGCATGGTTTTGCCTCTGACGGTCGCCATGATGTGCAGTACTATCGCTTTAAGGACTTTAATCAACACTTTGATGATGAGGCGAAATCACGGCTTGCCGGTATGCAGGGTGGTCTATCTACCCGGATGGGCGCGGCCATGCGTCATGCGGGCAACCATCTGCTCAAGCAACCGGAACGTCGCAAGCTGTTGTTGCTTGTGACGGATGGGGAACCGGCCGATATCGACGAGCGTGATCCGCAGCATCTGCGGCACGACACGAAGAAGGCGGTGGAAGAGCTGTATAGCAAGGGTGTACTGAGCTACTGTCTGACCCTGGACCCCAATGCAGATAATTATGTAAAACGCATCTTTGGTGCCAATAACTATACTGTCGTTGATCACGTCGATCGACTACCGGAACAACTTCCGGTCCTGTTTGCAAGTCTGACCCGCTAACACCGGGATGTAGCCGCAAGTCGCAATTGGGCTACACTGTAAAGAGCAGAAGAGAACATATGTAACATAAAACAAAACAAGCAGCCGATAGTATGTATACACGACTTGATGATATGCCGGTATTTGAGTCTTATCCGACCCAGTTGGACGCGGTTCACTACAATCACGTCCAGTATGCACTCAATCATCTCGGTGACAGCATTCGCCTGCAACTACCCCGACTAAAGCACCTTGATCTGATATTGGAAAAACAGGCCTGGATTATTGTTGACAGGGTACTGAATGATGTACCGATAGCGGCCTGGACAGAATTTGAAACAGCACGACGAGAAAGTTTGCACCAGCCCATTAAATGTAAACTGAACCTTTATCACATGCATGCACACCTCGTTTTGCAACATAGTCTTGAAGCAATGGAACTCTTGTTGGGAGAACAATTACAGGAAATGGAATCCACCCAAACTGCATCAGTTACTACAATACAAAAAGAAAAATAGCTATTTCGTCGCGGGGTGGATAGACAACAAAATGCGAGACCCCGTGACAGGAACTAGCAGTATCACAAACATTCCCGTGAATGCCCGACTTGAATTATACCTCAATGTGTTTACCATAAGCCGCTATGATTAGCCCTGAAGAAATAAAAAAACTCCGAAAGGATATTACCTTTCGCAAAACCCTGCGTGATATAGACTTCGTTTTTCACTCAACCTGGGGCATATTTTCACCCAGAGGTATTGATGAAGGTACTTTGCTGTTACTTCCCTATCTCGAGATAGACCCAACTGATGACTGTCTTGATCTCGGCTGTGGTTATGGACCCATAGGTCTGACCATGGCAAAACTTGCACCAGAGGGAACAACGACTCTGGTTGACCGTGATTTCAAGGCAATTGAATACAGTCAGAAAAATGCAGATGTAAACAAAATTGCTAATGTCGATATTTTGCTTAGTAATGGATTTGATCAGATCCGCGACAAGAAATTTGACGTTGTTGTATCAAATATCCCGGCTAAAGTTGGCAATGAACTTATGACCTTATTCTTTAGCGATGCAATGCAACAGCTAAACACTGGTGGAAAGGTTTATATCGTTACCATCAACGGATTACGCGGTTACATAAAGCGAATATTTAAAGACATATTTGGTAATTATACAAAGTTAAAACAGGGGAAAAACTACACTATACATATGGCCGTCAAAAAGTAAGTAACACATGCTGTTACAACCGCTCTGACTAGCAGCGCAGGCTTTAGCAGTAACATACCCGTCCAAAAAACACCCTAACGTCATATTTTTTAAGTTATTTTTACCAGACACGATAAAGTGAATGGGTTTTATGCCTCAGCAGAATAACCATATAAACTGCCCCCATTGACATGCATCAACAACTATATAATAGAACCTACTCTATACTATAGAGAGTATGTCCCCCGTCACGAATGATATGCTCAATAACAATAAGCGAGGTTCTCAACATCATGATTAAACCGCTTGCGCTGGAACAATTATATACCGCCTGTGATATCGAGCAATTCAGTTTTGAGACAACTGATCAGCTACAGGAACTGAAGCAAATCATTGGCCAGGACCGCGCCCTGCAGGCACTACATTTTGGCGTTGGCATTCAACAGGAAGGCTATAACTTGTATGTGCTTGGTCCAACCGGGTTGGGAAAACACACGGTAGTACGTGAATATCTTGAAGAACAGGCCGCAAGCAAGGCTTCTGCTTCCGAATGGGTTTATATCTATAACTTTGAAAAACCCTCACAACCACTTGCTATTAGCCTGGACGCGGAGCAGGCAAGCGCGTTTCGAAACGACATGCTACAACTGGTGGAGGACTTGCTTAGTGCGATACCAACCGCATTTGAAGCGGAAGAATATCATGCGAGAACGTTGGACATAGAAGAAGACCTGAAAAAGACCATTGAAACTTCCTTCAATTCACTGGCTGACGAAGCTGAATCGCACGATATTACGCTTTTACACACACCACACGGGTTTGCATTTGCACCTGCGAAGAACAATGAAGTACTCAGTACCGAGGACTTTCAAAAACTATCGAATAAGGAACAAGAGCGTCTTGCGGAAGTTATCACGGTACTCGAGGAGAAGCTCGCAACTATCTTGCGCACACGATCGCAATGGGAACGTGAGGCGAGGGATAAAATTAAAAAACTGAACCAGGAAATTGTCATGTTTGCGTCCGGTCACCTGATCGATGAGTTAAAGAACAAATACCTGAACAACAAGTCCATACAACAATACCTGGATGCGGTACAACAGGATGTCATTGATAACCAGCATGATTTCCGCCGTGATGAAGAAAGACCGGCCCTGATGGGTATTCCACTTGAGGAAGAACCGACCTTTCGTCGCTACGAGGTCAACATACTCGTTGAACACAAAAAGAAAGCTGGTGCCCCGGTTGAATTTGAAGATAACCCAAATTATAACAATCTAGTCGGTACCGTCGAACACACTTCGCATATGGGTGCATTGCAAACAGACTTCACCTTGATCAAGGCCGGTGCCCTGCATCGGGCTAATGGTGGCTACCTGATGATCGACATTATCAAACTGTTGACACAGCCCTATGCATGGGAAGGTCTGAAACGTGCCCTGTCATCACGAAAAATAAAAATTCAGTCACTGGGTGAGGTCTATAGCCTTGTTAGTACGGTTTCGCTTGCACCCGAACCAATACCACTGGATATCAAGGTGGTGTTAATTGGTGACCGCCTCATTTACTACCTGTTGCACGCCTATGACCCCGAATTCAAGCAACTGTTTAAAGTTGCGGCTGACTTTGATGACCGACTCGAGCGCAGCAACGAAAACCAGCAAGTGTATGCTCAGTTAATCGCAAGCCTGCTGAGCCGTGACCAGTTACGCCCCTTCGATCGTGCTGCAGTCGCGCGTGTCATTGAACATGGTGCACGCATGGCGGGTGACTCGGAAAAACTTTCAACCTATGTGATGGATATTGCAGACCTGTTGCGTGAAGCCGACCACTTTGCCAACCAGGCAAATCACCCAGTGGTTCACCGTGATGATGTGCAGCGTGCTATCGATGCACAGATCTATCGAAGTGATCGTATACGCGAACACCTACAGGAAGAAATTGCACGTGGCATCCTGATGATAGATACCGATGGTGCCAAGACAGGACAGATCAACGGCCTGGCTGTTATCAAGTTAGGCGATTTCAGCTTTGCCACGCCGCAACGTATCACGGCAACTGCACGATTAGGCAGTGGCGAAGTTATCGATATTGAGCGCGAAACTGAACTGGGCGGTGCCATTCATTCAAAGGGTGTCTTTATCCTGTCAGCTTTCCTCGGTGAACGTTATGCCAGGAATCGTCCTCTGTCACTTTCTGCGAGCCTGGTGTTTGAACAGTCCTATGGCATGATTGAGGGAGATAGTGCCTCCATGGCTGAACTCTGCTCCCTGCTTTCTGCACTCGCTGATATCCCAATCAAACAGGGTATTGCCATGACCGGTTCAGTAAATCAACGCGGTGAGGCGCAGGCCATCGGGGGAGTGAATGAAAAAATCGAAGGCTTCTTCGATATTTGCAACAAAGATGATCTGACAACACAACAGGCCGTACTCATACCGCATACAAACGTCAAACACCTGATGTTAAGACATGATGTTATTGAAGCCTGTCGTGACGGCAAATTTGCGGTGTACGCCTATAACAATGTCAATGAGGCCATGGAAATATTGACCGGTAAATCCGCTAAGAAAATCAATTCAAAAGTTGAAGCGCGACTGGTTGAGCTAGAAAACATCCATGAGGAATTTTCCAAGGCAAGCAAAGAATCATCGAGCACCAATGAAAAAAACAAACATTAATCGCATTCTGGTAGCACTGGATCCCAGCGAAGTAAATCGCAGTATTTTGCGAGCTGCAACCACACTTGCTGTCAATCTTGATGCAAAACTCAATGCTCTGTTTGTAGAAGACATTAATCTGTTAAGACTGGCAGAACTACCCTTTGCCCGCGAAGTCGTGTATGGATCACCAACAGGGCGACAAATAAATGTTGCTGATATGGAACGATCATTACACAGCCAAATGATACGTCTACGCACGCTTGTTGAAGCGATCTCACAGCAAAGTAAGATGAATATTGCCTTTGATGTTCTGCGTGGCGATGTTGCCAGCGTAGTCTGTAGTGCTTCGGAACAAACAGATCTGCTTGTCATAGGAAAAAATACCCAACAGCTAAGGCATAGTCAGAAGGTAGGCAGTATTACCCAAACGATTTTGTCTTCTGCTAGCTGCAATCTAATGGTCTTGCAACATGGTGCCACTATCGAACGACCTGTCGCGGTATTATTCACTGGTTCGAAGGCCAGTCATAGGGCCCTACAATTGGCTATCCAGCTGGTCGAGCAAGATCATGAAAATCTAACTGTTATCTATCCTGCAAGTTCCGATAAAGAATATAAACACTTGAAACAGGAGGTGAATGCATTAACCAGGCCTTTTGGTTTTGAGGCCAGACATCTTCAACTCAAAGATGATACTACAGTTGCGATGCTAAACACTTTGATTGATTGCGAGGCAAGGATGCTGTTACTCGAATCGAGAGACAATGTATTAAGCAAGGAAAGTATGCAATCACTAATTGAGCAAACGAGTGCACCTATTATCCTGATCAATTAATTTTCACTAGCCATTTTTTATCCAAACTTTTTATGATACTCATTCATAAAACCCCAATTTGGCTTTAGTTATGTTTATTTCGCTTACATTATGGAATAATCCCATGTAATACAGTCTCATCATGGTTCTGCCAGATAATCCTTGAATAGGAAAATCTGCGTTGGAGTCAATGACTTTTAATCCCGTAATTTGAGGAAAATATTTGTGACCGACCTTAACAAAATGCGCAACGTCTCTTTATCTACTCTTTCCCAGTTAATTTTCTGGAGTCGATGGTTACAGGCCCCACTTTACTTAGGTCTTATCGTCGCACAGGGTGTTTATGTTATTCACTTCTTTGTAGAGCTCTCTCACCTTGTCAGCGGTGCAATCAGCATCGGTGAAGCCGAGATCATGCTCATTGTGCTGGGCCTGATTGATGTCGTGATGATTGCCAACCTGTTAATCATGGTTATCATTGGTGGCTACGAAACCTTTGTCTCACGCCTGAATCTGAAGGAACACCCGGATCAACCCGAATGGCTGTCGCACGTCAATGCGGCCACCATGAAGATCAAGCTTTCTATGGCACTTATTGGTATTTCCTCAATCCACCTGTTAAAGACCTTTATAGAAGTCACTAATGTCGAAATTCCAGCCGGCGCGACGGCGGCATTAGCAGAGCAGCTCGTTGCTGCTGGCCAGGTTGAAGTCAAATGGCAGGTCGTTATCCATGCAACCTTTATTTTCTCAGCCATCGCCATGGCCTACACCGACAGAATCATGACCAAAACTCTACTGGATGCACATGGGCAGGCAGAAGGCGACCATTAACTTGCGGATAATGCCACTCTAAAGTCCACATACTAATTGGTACTATTCTTACCGCTCATGTGAGCGCGATCCGTCTATACTTATACAATCCATAGCTAAGTGAGGACGTGACATGCGATCATTCATGCTGATATTACTGATGTGGGCTTTCACGGCAAATGCCGCAGAGCAGGCGGAATACATCGAAACGCCCTATAAAGAACCCAAAGTTGTATTCGAGTTTTACTTCGATGATCCGCAAAAAATTAATTCTGCGCTGTACTGGATTCGCTCTCTGGTAACACCGCTCTCGGAAGACCCTTACGGCTACGCCCCTGAGTTTATGAATATCAAGGTTGTTATTCATGGCACCGAGATTGTCACCGTGGCCAAAAAGAATTATAAAAAATACAAAACCGCCGTTGAGCGTATGCGTTACTACGCTCAATTAGGTGTTGAATTCAAAGTTTGCGGACTTGCATCCCACGACTTCGGATACCGAGTATCCGATTATTATGAATTTATCCAGGTTGTTCCTTCTGCGATACCCGAACTGGCTCACTGGCAAATGGAAGGTTATGCCCTGATTACACCCAGGATTATGGACAAAAAATTTACTATAGAAGAAATACGCTAATGCGTGTCGGATTTTTTAGTATTCAAGCTTATGATATCCCTTTTTTTGACACGGCAAACGTCTCATTCAAACACCAATTAACGTATTCAGAAACTCGACTCAGTGAAGAGACGGTATCCCTTGCACGGAATTTTGATGCCGTCTGTGTCTTTGTCCACGATGTGTTAAATCGATCCGTCCTCACAAAATTAAAAAAAAATAATGTTCACCTAATCGCACTGCGCTGTGCCGGTTTTAACAATGTTGATATTGATGCAGCCAATGAGCTTGAGATTAACGTCGTACGTGTCCCCCGCTATTCGCCCTATGCCGTCGCTGAACATGCGGTCGGTTTGATGTTGGCCTTGAATCGTAAGATCCATCGCGCCTATGCCCGGGTTAAAGAAAGTAACTTTTCGCTTAATGGTCTATTAGGCTTTGATATGCACGGTAAGACCGTCGGGATTATTGGCACCGGTTTTATCGGCAGTGTTACCGCAAAAATTCTTGCTGGCTTCGGTGTTAACCTGCTTGCCTATGATATTTCCCCTGATCCAGAGGTCGAAAAACTGGGCGTTAAATATGTTTCGCTTGATGAGTTATATGCCAACTCAGATATCATTACCCTGCACTGTCCCCTAACACCGGATACCCACCACCTGATAAATACGAATAGCCTGAGCAAAATGAAAGATGGGGTCATGCTTATCAATACCAGTCGAGGAGCGGTATTAGATACGACTGCAACAATTGCTGCACTCAAGTCAGGAAAATTGGGCTCCCTGGGGCTGGACGTGTACGAACAGGAAGGAGATCTTTTCTTCAAAGACCTGTCAGATCAAGTGATTCAGGATGATGTATTTGAACGCCTGCTTACTTTCCCAAATGTTTTAGTCACGGCTCATCAGGGATTTTTTACAAAAGAAGCGATGCAGAATATAGCAACAACGACGCTAGAGAATATTTCACTTTGTCAGAGCGGGTGCCCAACGACTAACCTTATTAGCAAGCAGTTGTTCACTCACTATTAGCCAAACGTGATTACCAACAAGAGCGATAGTCTTGTCTGGTTTTAATAACCTCTAGTGCCCAGGAAGCTTGCTGAACACCCATACTTGCTGATTTTTCCCACCAACGTGTCGCTTCACAGTAGCTTCGAACATCTTCTCCATTTGCATAGATGGTTCCGAGGTTATATTGGGCCATTGGATCGCCTTTCATCGCGGCCTTGCGCCACCATTTTTTGGCCTGGTCCAGATTCTTCTTCACGCCATGCACGCCCATTGCATAGACGATGCCGAGGTTGTACTGAGAGTCAGAATTGCCTGTCCGTGCAGCACGTTTCCACCAGGCTAATGCCTGGCTTATATCCATTTCTACGCCATCGCCACTGGCATATGCCGCGGCCAGATTATGCTGAGCATGTAAGTGGCCTGCCTTCGCTGCCTGTAAATACCAGGATGCTGCTTGTGCAGCATCTTGCTCAACACCGTCGCCGCCCATGTCATATAACATTCCAAGTTTATAGGCGGCCTCTAAATCACCCGATTCAGCGAGCATCTGCCAGATTCGTTTTGCCATCGCATGCTCATCGTCATTAAATGCATCGTCGGCGACCTTGGTCAGTCTTTCCACCCAGGCTACCTGGTACCCCACCGATTTGGCCTGCTTGTGCTTTAGTAACGAGCTATGCGCATCGCGTGGGGAGAGTGTTGCAGCTGAAGCATTGCCTGCAGCCATAATCAAACAGATGAACAAGATAGCGGCAGTCCATAGCCAGCGAAAAGCCTTCTGTTGATCGATGCCAATGCTTTTGGCTCTGAGAGTATTCACTTTGGGGGTATTGCCTCTGAGGGTATTGCCTCTGGCACGCTTACCCTGGGGCTGGGAATTCTGGCGATACATACTGCACCTTCCTGTTCGCAAATCGTTGCGTATTGTCTCTATACAATTTATCGACTTGGGAAGGGCTGTCTTTAATTAAGGCTAATATACAAGTAAAATCAATAACTTAGAAGTGAAAAAGGCGAGCCACTAAAAAAAGAGGCTCGCCCAGATTGCTGGTTTAGCTTACCAGTTTCAGGAAACTGGTATATTACAGTTAGTGCTTACGCAGCTTTAGTGACTTTCTGATCCAGCTCACCTGAGGCATAACGTGTCACCATCTCATCCAGACTAACTGGCTTGATCTTGGCAGCATGACCCGCTGAACCGAAGGCTTCGAAACGTGCCTTACAGATTTCCTTCATGCCCTTAGTGGCTTCTTTCAGGAATTTACGTGGGTCAAAGTTAGCTGGATTCTCAGACAAGTGCTTACGGATAGAGCCGGTAGACGCCATACGCAGGTCAGTATCGATGTTGACCTTGCGGACACCATTCTTGATACCTTCAACGATTTCTTCAACAGGTACACCATAGGTCTGACCCATGTCGCCACCGAAGTCATTTATGACTTTCAACCAGTCCTGAGGCACTGAAGATGAACCGTGCATAACCAGATGCGTGTTAGGAATGCGAGTATGAATTTCCTTGATGCGGTCGATACGCAGGATGTCGCCTGTAGGCTCTTTAGTGAATTTATAAGCACCGTGCGAGGTACCGATAGCAATCGCCAGCGCGTCAACACCGGTTTGTGCAACGAAGTCAGCCGCTTCTTCGACACTGGTCAGCAACATATCCAGATCCAGTTTGCCTTCTGCGCCATGGCCATCTTCTTCGCCCATTTCACCGGTTTCCAGTGAACCCAGACAACCCAGCTCGCCTTCAACAGAGACACCACCTGAGTGAGCCATGTCGACAACCGTCTTGGTGACGTTGACGTTGTATTCAAAAGAAGAAGGCGTCTTCATGTCTTCCATCAAAGAACCGTCCATCATCACTGATGTGAAACCAGATTGCATAGAACGCAGACAAACACCTGGAGCAGATCCATGGTCCTGGTGCATGCAAATAGGAATATGTGGATACATTTCCTGCGCAGCAATAATCAGGTGACGCAGGAATGGTTCGCCCGCATATGAACGTGCACCTGCAGAACCCTGCATGATAACCGGGCTATCGGTCTCATCAGCGGCCTGCATAATGGCATGTACCTGTTCCATATTATTAACGTTAAATGCTGGCATACCAAAGCTGTTATCTGCCGCATAGTCCAATAGTTCACGTAAAGTTATTAGGGCCATCTTGGACCTCCTTCTTAAAGTTAAAACTTAAATTGTTGATTTATATAAATTCTGTTACTCAGCATTGTGGTTGTTATCACCCAACTCACCAACACGCACAATCTTCATCGCATTCGTACCACCCAGCACACCCATCATGTCACCCTTGGTGATAACCACTAAATCTCCGTCACGGACTGCGCCACGACGCAATAACTCATCAACCGCTTCTCGGTTAACTTCGGCATGGTCTTTTATAGACGGCTCAAAACTAACGGGGTAAACCCCTCGAAAAAGAGTTACTTTTCTACGCGTCGCAACATGTTCCGTCAAGGCATAGATCGGAATCCCCGAGCTAATCCGGGACATCCACAATGCGGTCGAACCCGATTCTGTCAAAGCGGCAATCGCCTTCACGTGCAGATGGTTAGCTGAATACATCGTTGCCATCGCAATAGCTTCGTCAATGCACTCAAAGGTGGTATCGATACGGTGATCGGACCGCGTTACTTCACGTTCCTTTTCGGCCTCCAGACAAATTCTATCCATCGCGGCAATGGCCAAATCAGGATAGTCGCCGGTTGCCGTTTCGGCAGAGAGCATCACTGCATCAGTACCATCTAAGACCGCGTTGGCACAATCAAATACCTCGGCACGAGTTGGTAATTGACTGGTAATCATGGATTCCATCATCTGGGTTGCGGTAATCGCGACCCTATTTCTAGAACGAGCAGCTTTGATCAATCTCTTTTGCACCGGTGGCAAGGCAGCATCGCCAATTTCTACACCGAGATCACCACGGGCAATCATTATAACATCCGATGCCTCGATAATTTCATCAACCACATTAAGACATTCTGCGCGTTCAATCTTGGCAACAATACCACCGTGGCAACCGGCATCACGTAATAGCTTGCGGGCCTCTTCTACGTCGCCGGCATGTCGTACAAAAGACACTGCCAGATAATCAACATCCATTTTCGCGGCCGTTATAATATCGGCACGATCTTTATCGGTTAACGCAGGCGCTGATAATCCACCACCCTGCTTGTTGATACCTTTACGGTCACTCAGGACACCACCAACAACCACTCGGCACTTAACTTCTGTTTCAGTCGACTCATTTACCCAAAGAACAACACGACCATCATCCAGAAGCAGAGTGTCGCCACGTTTTACATCGTTGGGTAAATCTTTATAGGCCAGGCCGACACGTTCCTTGTCGCCGTCTTTAGTACCACAGGTTGTGTCCAGAATAAAGGAGTCCCCTTCTTCCAGCGTAACTTTGCCTTTTTTGAATTTTTCAATGCGGATTTTCGGACCTTGCAGGTCAGCTAAAACCCCTACCTGGCGGCCATGTGCACGGGCTCGATTTCGCACTCGTTCAGCACGATCGAGATGCTCTTCTTCAGAGCCATGTGAGAAATTGATACGGACAACGTCAACACCCGCTTCAAGAATCTTGTCCAACATCTTGGGATCATCGGTTGATGGCCCCAGCGTCGCTATAATTTTGGTTCTCCGTAACATGCGTTTGGTTTTAGACTCGCTGTTTAATGTGGAGCATTAGTATATATGAAGTTGCTGTGCATAAAATGGTGAATACCCAGTAACCTCACCTTATTATTTGGCATCATGTTATTTAGCACGGTCTTCCAACATCGCAACCGCAGGTAAGGTCTTGCCTTCCAGATATTCCAGGAAGGCACCGCCAGCAGTTGAGATGTATGAGACTTTATCAAAAATGTCATATTTCTGAATAGCGGCAATCGTGTCACCACCACCGGCCAGGCTGAAACCGGCACTATTAGCAATCGCCATAGAAACGGCCCTGGTTCCTTCGCCAAACTGATCAAATTCGAAAACACCAACAGGGCCATTCCAGACGATCGTGCCGGCCTTGGAAATAATGTCTGCCAGCTCTTGAGCTGATTTAGGACCGATATCGAAAATCATATCGTCATCTTCAACTTCATCAGGATTCTTCAGCACAGCAGGTTCGTTTTCATCAAACTGTTTGCCGCAAACAACATCAACCGCAATAGGAATGCTGGCGCCACGTGCCTTCATCTTTTCAACCAGCGCCTTGGCCGTATCCACCAGGTCATCTTCACAGAGTGATTTGCCGACGTTATAACCCATCGCTTTTAAGAACGTATTGGCGATACCACCACCAACAACTAGCTGGTCAACTTTTTCAGATAACGCTTCAAGCACTGTCAATTTGGTAGAAACTTTAGAACCACCCACAATCGCCACCATTGGACGAGCAGGTTCAGCTAGCGCTTTCGCCAGGCTATCTAGTTCATTTGATAACAACAAACCAGCACATGCTGTTGGTGCAAATTTACCAGCTCCGTGTGTCGAAGCCTGGGCACGGTGAGCGGTACCAAACGCATCCATGACAAATACATCACAAAGTGACGCATATTTTTTGGCTAATGCTTCGTTGTCTTTTTTCTCGCCCGCATTGAAGCGAACGTTTTCTAATAAAACACATTCGCCTGCTGCAACCGTTGGTGCATTATCAAGATAGTCTTTAATTAACTTAACGTCTTTACCTAACTTGGCAGACATATCCGCCGCAATTGGCGCCATTGAATTCTCTTCATCTGCCTTACCTTCTTCGGGGCGACCACGGTGAGACATCACCATTACCGACGCACCGGCTTTCATGCAGTGTTCAACCGTGGGCATAGATGCAGAAATACGCGCATCGGAAGTGACCTTGCCATCTTTAACAGGCACGTTTAAGTCAGCGCGAATCAAAACGCGCTTACCAGACAGATCGAGATCAGTCAGTTTGATGAAAGACATTATGTAACTCCTAATTTTTTTAAAACGTTTAGTTAAACCTTATTATTAAGGTTCGGCTTAACAAAATATTTTAAAGAAGATGAAGGGTGAGCAATACGCTCACCCTTCAAGTCTTAAAGCTCTTTAATTGGCAGCAACATGCTCAACAAATCTCATCATGTTACAAGTGTAACCGTACTCGTTGTCATACCAGCTAACCAGCTTAACGAAAGTACCGTCAAGCGCGATACCTGCTTCTGAATCAAAGATTGAAGAGAAACCAACACCACGGAAGTCAGTAGAAACAACTTTCTCGTCTGTGTAACCAAGCGTACGACTCATGTCGCCAGACTCTGAAGCCGCTTTCATTGCTTTACAAATCTCTTCATAAGAAGCTTCTTTGTTTAACTCTACCGTTAAGTCAACAACAGAAACGTCTGAAGTAGGTACGCGGAAAGCCATACCAGTCAACTTGCCATTCAGTTCTGGAAGAACAACACCTACTGCTTTAGCAGCACCTGTTGAAGATGGGATGATATTTTCTAAAATACCACGACCACCGCGCCAGTCTTTCATTGAAGGACCGTCTACCGTTTTTTGAGTAGCAGTTGCAGCATGAACAGTCGTCATCAAACCACGCTTGATGCCCCACTTGTCATTGATAACTTTAGCGATTGGAGCCAGGCAGTTAGTTGTACAAGATGCAGCTGAAACAATTTTTTGACCTGCATATTCGTTGTGGTTAACACCATATACGAACATTGGAGTACCATCTTTAGAAGGAGCAGATTGAACAACTTTACCTGCGCCTGCATCGATGTGCTTCTGGCAGCTCTCTTCAGTTAAGAAGAAACCAGTACAGTCAATAACGATGTCAGCTTTAACGTCGCCCCATTTCAGGTCAGCTGGATCGCGTTCTGCTGTTAGACGGATTTTCTTACCGTTAACAATCAAAGCGCCTGCTTCGTGTGAAACTTCACCGTCAAAACGACCGTGTACTGAGTCATACTTCAGCATGTATGCAAGATAGTCTGCATCCAGCAGATCATTAATACCTACGATTTCAATATCCTTGAATTCGTTGTAAACGGCACGGAACACCATGCGACCGATACGGCCGAAACCGTTAATACCGACTTTAATAGCCATGTGATAATTCTCCTAAATTTTTATTAATCAAAAAGTCTTACAAAACAAAATTTACTGCTTCAACGACGTTCTCAACGGTGAAGCCAAATTCTTTAAATAGTTCGCCAGCTGGTGCTGATTCACCAAAGTGGTCAATACCCACAACAACGTCTGCGTACTTGTACCAGCCATCGGTCACTGCTGCTTCAACCGCAACAGTCGGCACGTTTGCCAATACAGAAGATTGATAATCATCATCCTGCGCTTCGAAGGCGTCAACTGAAGGCATAGAGACAACACGAATCTTCTTGTCGCTCATTGCTTCAGCGGCACCAACAGCCAGTGCAATCTCAGAACCCGTCGCGATAATGACTGCATCAGGTTCACCATCACAATCTTTAAGGATGTAACCACCCTTGGCGATGTTAGCTATCTGTGCATCAGTGCGTTCCTGATGCGGCAGACCCTGGCGCGAGAAGATCAATGTTGATGGACCTTCTTTACGCTCGATAGCTTGAGCCCAACAAACAGCTGATTCAACTGCATCACATGGACGCCATACGGCCATGTTCGGAATCATACGCAAGGTAGGAATCTGTTCGACGGGTTGGTGAGTCGGACCGTCTTCACCCAGACCAACAGAGTCATGAGTAAACACGAAGATGCTTTGAATCTTCATTAATGCCGCCATACGCAGAGCGTTACGTGCATATTCAGAGAACATCAGGAAGGTCGCACCAAACGGAATCAAACCACCGTGCAGCGTAATACCATTCATGATGGCTGACATGCCGAACTCACGTACACCGTAGTTCACGTAGTTGGCATCTTCATTGTTGATCATGGGTTTGTAACCAGACCATTCCGTCAGGTTTGAACAACCTAAGTCAGCTGAACCACCAAACATTTCTGGAACCATTGGTGAGTATGCTTCGATAGCCGCTAATGACGCCTGACGAGTCGCAGGACTCTTAGCTTCGGCATTAACTGACGCAATATACTTAGCAGAGTTTGCCGCCCAGTCAGCGGGTAAGTCACCCGCCATACGACGTGCAAACTCAGCTGCTAATTCAGGGTGCGCCGCTTTATACGCTGCGAATTTTTCGTCCCAGGCTTTTTCTGCTGCGACGCCTTTGTCCTTAGCATCCCAACCGGAGTAAACGTTAGCAGGAACTTCGAAAGGACCGTGATCCCAACCTAGAGCTGCCTTCGTCAGATTAATTTCTTCTTCACCTAAAGGTGCACCGTGACATGCGTGACTACCGGCCTTATTTGGAGAACCAAATCCAATAGTCGTCTTACAACAAATCATGGTTGGCTTATCGGTCATGGCTTTTGCCGTTTCGATAGCCTTCTGAAGCGCCTCTGGATCGTGTCCGTCAACGTCTGCAATCACGTGCCAGCCGTAAGCTTCAAAACGTGCAGGTGTGTTATCAGTAAACCAGCCATCAACGTGGCCATCGATAGAGATACCATTGTCATCCCAGAACGCGATCAGTTTACCCAGACCTAAGGTACCGGCTAATGAACATGATTCGTGAGAGATACCTTCCATCAAACAACCATCACCCAGGAACACATAGGTGTTGTGGTCAACAATGTCGTGACCTTTCTGGTTGAATTGACCCGCCATTGCTTTTTCAGCAATCGCCATACCAACGGCATTGGTAATGCCCTGACCTAGAGGACCGGTAGTAGTCTCAACACCAGGTGCATAACCGTATTCAGGGTGACCCGGGGTCTTTGAATGCAACTGACGGAAGCTTTTCAGATCGTCCATCGACAGATCGTAACCGGTCAGGTGCAATAGTGAATATATAAGCATGGAGCCGTGGCCATTAGAAAGGACAAAGCGATCACGGTCATACCAATTCGGATTGGTTGGGTTGTGCTTCAGGTGGTCATTCCACAAAACTTCGGCGATATCCGCCATTCCCATTGGTGCACCCGGATGACCTGAGTTGGCTTTCTGAACCGCGTCCATACTCAAGGCACGTATTGCGTTGGCAAGTTCTCTACGAGAAGACATAGTTTTCCCCTGTGCTACTGTTGCTGGTTGCTGTCGCCAAGATTCGCTTCAGCCCCATAAAGTTAAAAAAAGAAACCGTCCGCACTATCTAAGATATCTTAGATATCACGGTAATAAATTCTGTTACCGGGTTGTTCCCCGAATAGTGCCAGACTACTTCTGGCAGCATCATTCCTTCTTATCCAGCCCTGGTACCGGGACAGAGGGCTAAGATTCGCTTTAGATTCCCACTTACTAAGTCGGATATGGGTGCCTTAGCAAACGAGCACCATGCGAAACGAGCCGGCGATTTTCCCACTTTTACCCCCCCCGCGGCAATAGCCCAATGTAAATGGCTGATAAAACTTATAATTAAGGGATAAAGGGGGCTTATGGTTCGGCCCGGTTCCTGAAATCGAGCAGGCTTTGGTTAATTATTAACCTGTATTTTATAGTGATCGGCTCAAATCCGTCCGCTCACTTCAAAGAAGCCTCTTCTTTCCATTTAATAGAACAACCCATGCTGGGAATCTGCTCTGCCGGTCCCTGACCGGTTCTGGCCACCAGAAGCATGGATTCATATAGATCGCGACGGACTGAATCAGCTGCTGTCTGCTTGCGGCTCTCATCCATTCGGCCACGGTATTGCAGCTGCAGGTCAACGTTGTAACCAAAGAAATCAGGGGTACAGACCGCCCCATAGGCCTTGGCAACTGCCTGTGTCTCGTCCATTAAATAAGGGAAAGGAAAATCAAACTCAGCCGCAATCCGTTGCATATTCTCCAGGGAATCTTCCTCATATTGAGTCGGATCGTTGGACATAATAGCCACAGTATTGATACCGTATTGGGTCAACTCACGGGTATCGCGCACGATTCGGCTGCGAATGGCCTTTACATAGGGACAGTGATTGCAGATGAACATCACCAGCAGACCTTTCTCACCACGACACTCTTCCAGTGTCCAGGTCTTGCCATCCACGCCAGGCAGGCTGAAATCAATCGCCGGCGCGCCAAAATCACAAACCGGGGTCTCTGTGCTGACCATAAGACAATTCCTTTCGTTGCTGCGTGAATGGGCCGACCATTGTAAGGATAGATCGGTGAAGATTGAAGCCATATATAAGGCACAAACCTGTAAATCGTCCCTAAAAACAGCTAGAATCGGCGCCTCCAACTTATTTTAAAATCTGAGGGATTAAGCAGGATGGCAAAAACACATTTATTTACTTCTGAATCTGTTTCTGAGGGACACCCGGACAAGGTCGCGGATCAAATTTCCGATGCCGTTTTGGATGCCATTTTTGAGCAAGACAACAAGGCTCGCGTCGCCTGTGAGACCATGGTTAACACCGGTATGGTTGTGCTTTCTGGTGAGATCACCACCAGCGCCTGGATCGATATGCAGGCCGTGGTTCGTCAGACCGTCAAAGAGATTGGCTATAACAGCTCGGAAATGGGCTTTGATTATGAATCCTGTGCCGTTTTGACCTCTATCGACAAGCAATCTGCCGATATCGCTGTGGGTGTGGATGAAACCAACGATCACGAGCAAGGCGCTGGTGACCAGGGTTTGATGTTTGGATATGCCAGTCACGAAACAGATGTACTGATGCCCGCCCCCATTACCTATGCGCATCGTCTGGTAAAACGCCAGGCCGAAGTACGCAAGAATGGTACCTTGTCATGGTTACGCCCTGATGCGAAAAGTCAGGTCACCTTCAAGTACGAAGACAACAAGCCTGTCGGCATTGATGCGGTTGTGCTCTCAACTCAACATGACCCTGATATTGCGCAAGATGCACTAGTCGAAGCAGTGATGGATGAGATCATTAAGCCTGTCCTGCCATCAGAGTGGCTTAGTAAAGACACCAAATATTTCGTCAACCCAACCGGTCGATTTGTTATCGGTGGGCCCGTTGGTGACTGCGGCCTGACTGGACGTAAGATTATCGTTGATACTTATGGCGGCATGGCCCGTCACGGTGGTGGTGCCTTCTCTGGTAAGGACCCATCAAAAGTGGATCGCTCTGCTGCTTATGCTGGTCGCTATGTGGCGAAAAATTTAGTGGCGGCTGGCCTGGCTGATCGCTGTGAAATTCAGGTTTCATATGCCATTGGTGTGTCAGAACCTACTTCTATTAGTGTAGAAACATTTGGTACTGGTAAAGTAGACGACGCCCGCATTGTTGAACTGGTACGTGAGCACTTTGATTTACGTGCAGGTGGGTTGGTTAAGATGCTGGATTTATTACGCCCAATTTATCGCAACACGGCTGCCTATGGTCACTTCGGTCGTGAAGAGGCTGATTTTACCTGGGAGAAAACAGATAAAGCGGATGCGCTACGAGATGCAGCAGGCCTAAATAAAGTCGCCTAATTTACGCTTCGTCACACTTATTTGGGGTCAAACTTTCCGGTTTGACCCCTTTTCACCTTCACTATTTAAGAATTTTTTACTAGACTACACATCGTCGAATTGAGGAGCGTTGCACCGGTCAATCCCGTCAGGCTCAAATCGACTCCATCTGAATAACGACGCTCACCGAACCATGGAGTAATAAACATGAATGCGGTGATCGACTCATTCTCTGACTTTAAAGTTGCTGATATCAACCTTGCCGACTGGGGTCGCAAGGAAATTGCCATTGCTGAAACTGAAATGCCCGGTTTGATGGCAATACGCGAAGAATTCGTTAAAGAACAACCCTTAAAGGGTGCCCGCATCATGGGCAGCATCCACATGACAATCCAGACCGCAGTGTTAATCGAAACGCTGGTTGCGCTGGGTGCGGAAGTCCGTTGGGTTTCCTGTAATATTTTCTCGACTCAAGACCATGCGGCGGCGGCGATTGCGGCCCAGGGTATTCCCGTTTTTGCCTGGAAAGGCGAGACCATAGAAGAATACTGGTGGTGCACAGAGCAAGCGCTGATTTGGCCCGATGGCAAATTGCCGAATATGATTCTTGATGATGGCGGTGACGCAACGCTACTCGTTCACAAGGGTGCTGAATTTGAAAAAGCTGGTGCCATTCCCGAAACAAAGGCGAATGACAATGAAGAATACAAAGCTATTCTTGATGTCCTGCGTCGCACTATCAAATCGGGCTCGAGCCTGTGGCAAAAGACAGCAGACAGCGTCAAAGGTGTCACTGAAGAAACAACGACGGGTGTACACCGTCTCTATGAAATGATGGAAAAAGGTGAGTTACTCTTCCCTGCCATGAACGTCAACGATTCAGCGACCAAATCAAAATTTGATAATCTCTATGGTTGTCGTGAATCACTAATCGATAGCATCAAACGTGCTACCGACGTGATGATTGCGGGCAAGATTTGTGTCGTACTCGGTTATGGCGACGTCGGTAAAGGTTGTGCGCAGGCCTTCCGTGGTATGGGTGCAACGGTATGGGTCACAGAGATTGATCCTATCTGTGCACTTCAGGCTGCAATGGAAGGTTACCGTGTGGTAGATATGAATGAAGCCTGTAAATCAGGTGATATTTATGTCACAACAACAGGCAACATGAATGTCATCCAGCATGACCATATGGCTGCAATGAAAAATGAAGCTATTGTTTGTAATATTGGTCACTTCGATTCTGAGATTGATATTGCCTCACTTGAAAAATATGAATGGGAAGAGATCAAACCACAAGTTGATCACGTTATTTTTCCTGATGGTAAAAAGATCACTATTCTTGCTAAAGGCCGACTGGTCAACCTGGGTTGCGCAACAGGCCATCCAAGTTTTGTTATGTCAGCTTCCTTCACCAACCAGGTGATGGCGCAAATTGAGTTCTATAAGAATGCTGACAACTATAAGAATGAAGTTTATATTTTGCCGAAAATTCTTGATGAAAAAGTTGCTCGTTTGCATTTGGCTAAAGTAGGTGCTTATCTCAGCACTCTATCTCAGGAACAAGCGGATTATATTAGCGTCCCGGTTGAAGGCCCCTTTAAGCCTGAACACTATCGCTATTAATTTGTTTTGATTCGTTAAAGGGCGCGAGGCATTAATGCTTCGTGCCCTGCTTCGAAGCGCTACGCGCTTCATGCAGGATTTCCTACGCCGCGCTACGGTCACCGCGATTTTACTAAACTACTCCAAGTTACACCATTTAATGGGATATACAAATGGAATCACAAAAACAGTTCTCGCCAACATTTAGCTTTGAATTTTTTCCGACTAAAACCCCTGAGGGAGCGGAAAAACTCAAGGCTGTACGCGAAAAACTTTCTGAATTAAATCCAAAATATTTTTCCGTTACCTTCGGTGCGGGTGGTAGTACTCAGCAGGGGACGCTAGAAGCGGTTATTGATATCCAGAATTCAGGCTTTAGTGCTGCCCCGCATATCTCCTGCATAGGAACTAAAAAAGAAACAATCAGCGAATTGCTGGATACCTATAAAGATAACCGCATCAAACACCTGGTTTGCTTACGCGGAGATCTGCCTTCTGGTACCGGTAATGTCAGTGGTGGTGATTTCAATTACGCCAATGAACTGGTTGCTTATATAAAACAACAGTACAACGACCACTTCTTTATAGAGGTCGCGGCGTACCCAGAATTTCACCCTCAGGCAACCAGTCCAAAGGCTGACCTGGACAATTTCAAACGTAAAGTGGATGCCGGTGCAAATAGTGCGCTGACGCAATACTTTTTTAATCCAGATGCCTATTTCCGTTTCATTGACGAGTGTGAAAAACGCGACGTTAACATTCCCGTTGTGCCCGGCATCATGCCGATTACCAACTATGTGCAACTCGCTCGCTTTTCTGACATGTGTGGTGCTGAGATTCCACGCTGGATCAAAAAGCGCCTGGAGGCCTTTGGCGATGACAAAGAGTCAATCCGCGCCTTCGGTGAAGATGTGATTACCGAGTTGTGCCATCACCTGTTAGAAGCCGGCGCGCCAGGCCTGCATTTCTACACATTGAACCAGGCGAATGCGACCATGGCTATCTGGAAAAACCTCGGGCTCTAAAAGACTCTCTGGCAGAGCATATAGTGTTCTGCCACATACTAGTTCAGTGTAGAATGACTATATGTCGCTGAACAAGACCCTTTTCGATCGTGATATCGCTCACCTCTGGCACCCATGTACCCAGATGAAGGATCACGAATCTTTGCCCATTGTCCCGATTAAGTCTGGTAAAGGGGTTTGGCTTGAAGATTTTGAAGGTAATCGTTACCTCGATGCCATCTCCTCCTGGTGGGTTAATTTGTTTGGGCATTCAAACCCATACATTAACGACAAAATAAAATCACAGCTCGATTCTCTCGAACACGTCATCCTTGCCGGTTTTACCCATGAACCCATCGTTGAGTTGTCAGAACGCCTTACAAAGATAACACCCCCTGGTCTTGAAAAATGTTTTTATGCAGACAACGGCTCATCGGCTATCGAAGCCGCACTCAAGATGAGTTATCACTACTGGCGAAATAAGGGACAAACAGAAAAAACAAAATTTATTACTTTGAGTAATAGCTACCACGGTGAAACACTGGGTGCACTTGCTGTGGGCGATGTTTCACTTTACAAGGAAACCTATGAACCACTGTTAATGCAAACTATTACTGTTCCTTCACCTGATTGTTATAAACGCGAGCCAGGAACTAGCTGCAGAGAACACAGTGAAAAAATGTTTGCTCACATGCGCAAGACGCTTGAGGAACATGCCAACGAAACCTGCGCTGTCTTTGTTGAGCCACTGGTACAGTGCGCAGGAAATATGCGGATGTATGATTCCATTTATTTAACGCTGCTGCGTGAGGCATGCGATGAATATAAGGTTCACTTGATTGCAGATGAAATCGCCGTTGGCTTTGGACGTACCGGTACCTTATTTGCCTGCGAACAGGCCGCGATTACACCTGATATTATGTGTTTATCGAAAGGTATCACTGGTGGCTATTTGCCATTGTCAGTTGTACTTACCACCGATGAAATCTATCAGGCCTTTTATGATGACTATGAAAATATGACGGCCTTTCTGCACTCGCATAGTTACACAGGCAATGCACTCGCCTGTTCGGCAGCACTTGCGACACTTGATTTGTTCGAAAAAAATGATGTCATCGTTTCTAATCAGAGCCTAAGTAAAAAAATGCTGGATTCCGTCTCTGAGCTTAAAGACCATCCTCATGTTGCTGAAATCAGACAAACAGGCATGATACTCGCGATTGAAATGATAAAAGATAAAGCTAGCGGTGAGGAATATGCCTGGCAGGAGCGGCGCGGATTAACGGTCTATCAACACAGCCTAAAAAAGGGTGTTCTGCTCAGACCTCTCGGTAATGTCATTTATTTTATGCCTCCCTATGTAATCACGGAGGAAGAAATAGGATTGATGGCGCGCACGGCAATTGACGGCATACATCTCGCAACAAAAACGAACTAAACTTATGCGAATACCACGAATTTACCATGATGGTGATTTAACAATAGGCCAAACTATCGAGTTAGATCGTAATGCTTCTCAGCATGTATGTAAGGTATTACGACTTGAGCTTGATGCCGAATTACGATTATTCAATGGCAAAGGCAGCAGTGTCACGGCCACTCTGCAGTCTGTTTCTGCAAAACATGCCCTGGTGTTAATCCAGGCTGAAATTCAGGAAGTAACCGAGTCCCCCCTACGCATTCATCTTGGTTTAGGAATAAGCAAAGGCGATCGCATGGATTACGCCGTTCAAAAAGCAGTCGAAGTTGGAGTGCACACCATCACGCCACTGCTAACTGAACACACAATGGTACGCCTGGATGAAAAACGCAAAGCGAAAAAAATACATCATTGGCAAGGCATTATCCTCAGCGCTTGTGAACAGTGTGGTCGTTCTTATTTGCCAGAACTAAAGCCAGTTACATTACTTGATCCATGGTTGGACCATAAAGCTCAGTGCAAAATAGTATTTGATACAGAATCGGCGCAACCACTCTCGCAACTGGAACCCTCTGAAGAGGTTAGTATTTTGATAGGCCCAGAAGGTGGACTGTCAAAGGATGAGATTATGCAGGCACATTCACATGACTTTCACTCAATCAAGCTTGGCCCAAGAATATTAAGAACAGAAACGGCGGTTGTCAGCGCGTGCAGTGCACTGCAGATGTTGTGGGGAGACTTTGGCTAAATAATATCTAGTGGATATTTTTAATCCGCGATTCCAGATCATCAATGTCCGGTATTATCGCCGCCACACCATTCAGATTAACATACGCCTTGATAGACTGGCGCGGGGTCGTTGGTTTGTCTGCAAACTGTAAGGAGCTGGGCCTTACCACCTGCAAGCTCGGCAAACCCTGCATAACAATAGCGATATAAGGTACCTCCCTATTTCCATTCAGTGTATTCAATACTGCAACACGACAATTCTTGTGGATTGTACCAGGCTCACCTTCACTTATACTTTCAAAAGAAATTAAAGGTACTCTACGCTCACGCCAAGTCATAATTCCAAGCAACCAGTTAGGCGCATCGTTTAGTGCTTCCGGTTCAGCATAGGCAACCACTTCTGCAACAGAGGCGTTCGGCAAAAGCATGATCTCTTTGTTTATTGGTAACAACAAGCTATGCACAGTCTCAAAGTGTTTCCGCTGAGCTGCGGTCATGCCGGTTTTGCCCGCTTTGGCTATATCTGTTACATCTGACATCTATGCCACCTCACTGGACTGTATATGTTTCGCTAATTGTTTCGCTAATTGTTCCGGGTTACCGACATAGTGAACATCACAAATACGTTTCACATTATCGGGCATACTGCTGATCACACAGCTCTCCCGCGACTGAAGCCACACCTGACCACCCTCTTCGAGAAGTTTAGCACAACCTTTTTTTCCATCATCGCCCATACCACTAAAGATAATTGCACCCGCTCTTGAGCCATAGCGCTTTGCCATATCACTAATAACCATATCAATCGATGGGCTATAGTTTGTCTGTTCACGTATGCCTTCAAGTTCAATATTGCCAATGGGGTTAACGGTAATTCGCTCATCAACAGGAGCGATCAACACATCACCCTCAAGAAAAACATGTCCCTCACTAGGAGCTATGACGTTTAGTCGAGTACTACGGTTCAGCTGTTCCGCGAGCAAACCAACAAAATTCGCGCCTAAATGTTGAGTAATAATAAATGCAACAGGGATATCCGCAGGTAAGTTATTTAAAAATCGCTTAACCGCTTCCGGGCCACCTAATGAGGCACCTAGCACCCACACATGGGATGCAATGTTGTGCTCTGGTCCGAATTTTTTCCCGACTGTTGATTCCTGTACTTTGTCAATTTCAGGCGGCTTGAGATCTTCAGATTGCCAGTTCGATATTCCCTTTGACTCTGCAATCTTCTGCATCAAACTAAAGTGCCACTTTGTATCAGCCGCATTTTCATTAAAGGTCAGCGCGGTGACATCATTAAAGATAATCGGTATCTCAACCTTATCAAGCAACTCATGCAAAAGCTCTTCGTCAGTATCGATATCATCATGTAAATCAAGCAACAAAACATCAGCCTGGGCTTTTTCCAGTTTATGCAAAAACAACCCTGTAAGTGGTTCATTCAGAATAATCTTCAGTCCTGATTGTTCCATAACTCGCCGTAAATTTGTTCGCTGTTGTAGTGAATCAGAAGCAATGGCTATTGCTAGTTGGTTCAATGCCGGTGGTGAGTCGGGTTGCTTTTGGTCCGAATTCTTTTGCTTTGATTCGGCCTGTGACAGATCTGTTTCTGCCTCGATCACGATTCCGTTAGTCCCTGTTTCCAAGCATGGTATCTATATTTTCCAGCAGTTCACCTTCACTATAAGGTTTACCCATATAAATATTGACACCTATATTCATTGCTCTATCACGGTGCTTTTGTCCCGTTCGAGATGTAATCATGATAATAGGAAGGTCTTTCAGAATATCGTCATTACGAATGTTGGTTGCCAGCTCAAAACCATCCATACGCGGCATTTCAACGTCAAGCAGCATAACATCAGGTTTATAATCTTGTAGTTGTGCAAGCGCATCAACACCATCTTTTGCGGATACTGTCTTGAAATTATTACGTTCCAGAAGTCGTGTCGTTACTTTACGCACGGTGATTGAATCATCGACAACCATTACCAGCGGTACCCGTTTTTCTTCAGGCACGGCCATTGCAGCCACTTCATCCGGAGCAATTTCATGAGCAATACTCGCCAGCCTGATAAGTACGCCAAGGTCGAGGATTAATACCACGCTGCCATCGCCCATAACCGTCGCACCAGAAATACCGCGCAAGGTACTGAGTTGCGGGCCAACCGGTTTGACCACTATTTCACGACTGCCTATAAGGCCATCAACCTGGATTGCAGCACGGAAATCACCCGATCGTACTAATAAAATAGGTAACTTGGTTACATCTTCAGGTGGCAATTGCTTTTCGGTCAGACCAATCGCTGCACCGAGATGAATATATTGATAGTCATTTTCCAACCAGTGGTAGGTCGCGTCTTTCTCAGATTGCATTCGCGCAATTTCTTCGCGGGATACACGCTCTACAGTCTCAACACCCAGCAATGGAATTGCGTATGTCTCTTCCGCTATCGTAATCATCAAGGCACGCGTAACAGAGAGACTCAGTGGCATATTGATACTGAACTGTGTTCCCTTACCACTTTCAGTGTTTATATTGAGCAAACCACCTAGCTGTTTAATTTCATTATTGACCACATCCATGCCCACACCACGGCCAGAGATCTGGGTAACTTCATCGGCAGTACTGAAACCTGATTCAAGAATGATGTCTAATAAATCTTCTGTTCGCACCTTCGCATCGGGTTTAATGATGCCACGTTCAACCGCCTTACTACGAATGGCATCAAGATCAATACCTGCACCATCATCTGCAACGGTAATAACCACATCAGAACCTTCTCGCGCAAAATTCAGCGAAATTGTTCCCGTTTCATCCTTGCCAGATGCTGCTCGTTGCTCTGGCATTTCAAGACCGTGGGCAATCGCGTTGCGTAACATGTGCTCAATCGGTGACATGATACGCTCGAGTACGGTTCTATCTAGTTCGTTATCACCACCGCCGATGTGTAATTCAACTTTTTTACCCAGCTCTTCAGCAGTCTGTCTAACAATCCGCCGCATTCTGGGTATTTGGCCAGAAACAGGTACCATGCGGGTCCGCATCAGTCCTTCTTGCAAATCAGTGTTTACCCGTGACTGTTGTAATAATAGCGTTTCTGATTCGCGCGTCAGGTTTGTAAGGATGCCACGCAGTGAATTCAGATCGTTCAGTGATTCCAGCATGCCGCGTGATAGTGTTTGCATTTGAGTAAAGCGATCGAACTCAAGCGGATCAAAATCCGCCTGCGTATTACCACTTTCCTCAACTCTGAATTGAATCTGCGCCTCAGCTTCTATTTCAAAGTTTCTTAACTGTTCGCGGAAACGTTCGACGGTATCATCAAGCTCAGTCAGGTTATAGCTAAATGCATTCGTTTGTTGCTCCATGCGTGAACGATAAATACTAACTTCACCTGCGAAATTAACCAGATTGTCCAGTAGATCAGAACGAACGCGCACCATATCTCCACGCGCGCGTTGCTGTGCCTGTTTCTGTTGTTCTGTCGCTATTTCAACGGGCGAGGTCTCATCCGCTTCGGTCAGTTGCTGGCCCACATCAAGTGAAACGACATTCTCTGCTGGTAACTCAAAAGGTGAAGATAAGTCTTCTGCTGACTCTAAAATTTCTGGAAGATCTGTTTCAGAAATATCTGGCCCAGAAATATTTATAGCTACGTCGTCTTCACTTGAATCGGCCGATGTTAGTCCACCGATTACATCAAGATTATCAGTTGATTCCTCTGGCGCGATAGAAGCAGCCTCTTCAACATCATCATTCACTGAACCACTATCAAGTTCTTCAAGATTATAACTTTCAGATTTAGCTATTGCATTGATGACATTAATCAGTTCGTTCGCCTGGATCGGGTGCTCTTTATTGCGCACTGTTTCAAGCATCGCTACCAGGCTATCCTGTGCTTTCAGTAGCACCTTAAACATATCATCAGCAACTTCAAGATGATCATCAACGACTGCGGTTAACATCGTCTCAATGCTGTGACTGAGATCACCAACCTCGATGACACCCGCCATGCGTGCACCACCTTTTAAAGTATGCAATTGACGTTGCAGCGCTTTAACCTGATTCAGATCTTCTGGTGACTCGATCCAGTCATGCAGACTATGATCACTCTCATCAAGGATCTCGACACCCTCTTCCAGAAAGATCTCAAGCAACTCTTCATCATAGTCTGTTTCAGCCATCGCCTCAGCAAGTGCTGCACTCATGGCTTCAGACTCATCAACCTCAGCTTCACCACCTATAATTTCAAGCGCTTCTTCTTCGTCTGGCTCAGCCGGCATAGCCACATCACTAACCCTGATTTCATCCAGTGTTTCTGGCATTTCAATTTGCATGGTTGGCGATTCATAACGAACCCTATCCAGAAGTTCACGCGTTCGTTTAATTAATTCAGTATTATCGGGTTGCTCAACACCCTCTTCATCCAGGTTTTCAACTGTTTCAGCAATGAATGCACCGGACTCTTCAAATAAATCTATCAGGTCACCGTCGACATCAATTTCGTTGGTCTGTAAATATTTTGTGTGCTCTTCCAGGAACCCGCATAACTCGGCAACTTGAGGCACACTTGCTGTCCGCGAGCTTCCTTTCAATGTATGGAATGCACGAATGAGGTTTGGAGTCGAGTCTTTTTCAGAACTACTTTTCCAGTTGTCAATATAATCACGTAAGGCGGTAAGGTGAGTAGTAATTTCCTTGCGGTAAATACCAAGTAATACAGGGTCAATAGATGGTCTAGCAGGCTGTTCTACAGAACGTAAATCTGGTTCTGCAGGTAAACCCAAATCGCCCTCTGAATCCATCAGTGACAAAGCGTCTTCATCAACGTCCAGTTCAATGCCCTCGATCTCTACGGGTAGTGCCTGTTCAGGTGGCGCTTGCTCTTCGGGTATATCTACCTGCTCCAGATCAACATCACTAACATCATCCGCACCTAAATCGATTGAACTGATTTCGGATAAGCTATCCGCACCTTCTAATTCCAGGCCGCCTGCCGCCAGGTTGATTTCTTCTTCAACTTCTATTGAGGAATCTAATCCGAGGTCATCGACTCCGGGCTCAATTTGTTCCTCTGCATTCTCTGGGGCCGTCGCTTCTTCTTCAATTTGTATACTTGCAGAGCTATCACCAAGTGTTATCTGTTCACCTTTACTCAAGGCTTCGGCATTCGCCATTTGTGCAAAAACTTCCTGACCGGGTTTTCCACCTGACCTGAATAGATCGAGCATCCCTGGCAGCGTATCGCGCGCTATTGCCAACAACTCGAACATTTCTGCTGACGGTTCAATTGTCCTGTCGAGTAATCGATTGAGCATTTGCTCGTATGACCAGGCAAATTCACCAACATCAGCGGCACCAACCAGACGGCCACTACCTTTCAGGGTATGGAAAGAACGACGCAAATCCTTAAGGCTTTCTTCATCATCAGTATTGTTCTGCCACTTGGGTAACAACCTTGAAATATTCCCATGTTCCTCTTCCGCTTCTTCCAAAAAGATCTCGACGATTTCATCGTCTAACTCATCCGCAATCGTACCGGTCTTAGGTGTAGATGCAGGCGGCGTAAATGCAGGTGGCGCAGATGCGGGTGTTGCTGTTAGCTCGGACTCCAGAGCAGTTTCTTCAACAGCAGGTAGATTAAACTCTTGCGATATAGTGCCCTCTACATTGGGCTCTTCGGCATTATAGGGTTCCTGTACATCTGTACTGACAGAGTCTGGAGAGATGGCTTCAGCGGCCTCATCATAACCTTCCAGACTGAACTCACCTGACAGTTCGGAATCATCCTGTATCGATGAAATATCAATTTCAGGTTCAGTATCATCCGTTGATAATTCAAATGCTATTTCACCATCTGCATCTTCAGTGGCAGCAATATCAACCAGCGTTTTGTCGTCATCGCTATCAAATTCTGGCGCGGCAATATCCGTCAGCGTTTGATCCTCTTCGACTTCTAGCTGGCTGTCAGCCTGTAACTCTGCTGCGGCAGCATCTTCATCATCAAATGTAACACCAAGTTCCGAGAGACTGTTCTCGGCAACATCCAGGATGGCCGATGGATGACCCCAGCTTTCGGTTAATGATTCAAGATAATATTCCACACTACTAATCGCATCGGCCAGTAAATCGAGCGTGCGAGCTTCCGGTCGTGTAGAACTATTCAATATACTGGTTTGGACATACGTAGAGGCACGGCTAAGTACAATAGCCGCTCGATTAAGCGTCAACATCGAGAGCGAACCACGAATACGGTCAAGCAGGCCAGGTACTTCCTGTAACACATCAATGTTCTTTGGCATACGCGTGTAATCATTAAACGATTCTTTGATCTTGCTAAGGTCGACTTTGACCTCATCAACCACACGTTTAACTAGCTTGCGTCGTTCAGGATCAGCAAACTGTCGTATAATTGATTCATCTGAATTTTCACCTTCAGTCGGCGCTTCTTCGACAGGTGCTGAGGTCGGTTCACTCAGCGCACTTTCGATACTCAACAAGGCACCGGCCACATCCATCAGAACAGGATCTTCAATCGGTTTCTCACCGCTTCCCATTTCGTTAATAATGCTGACCTGTTCTTGCAAAATCATACGTTGATCGCCAAAACCAAGCATATCGAGTGTGTCGCCCATCTGAACAAGCTTTTCAGAAAGGTCTGTTAGCGATTGAGGATCTCTGTTCTCTGAACGTACAAATACATCGAGGTTATCTTTAACCTGGGTAAGATCCTCGAGCAACACAGAGGAAACTGTTTTCATCAGCGCAGCGTTTGGAGCAGATAAATCTGCACGCGCACGCTCCAATGTCTCCGTATCAGGAATGAGTTCAGATAGGTGGAAGGCGTCTTTTAGTTCACTAACCCGACTACCTTCAGAACGTGAGCTTGCCACGTAGTAAAGCAGGTTTTTCAACAATTCTTTAGGCGGTTCAGTCGACAAGGCAAACTCACCATTATCGATAATCTTCTTAAATTCGCGATCAACCTGTCCCATTAAAAGTTTAATGGCAACTGATGATTCAATCCCTTGATCCTTTAACGCTTCCACAACACCGCTTGCCACCCACAAAACCCTGCCTGTATCTGGATCATTTGCAGCAGGCCGAAGTTTTTCAATAACGGCACTGATCCGGCTAATGCCCTTTTTAACATTACTGTCACGAAACCAGTCAAGCAAACCCACGTGATATGCATGCCGTAAACTACGCGCCAGGTTGTCGATGGATTCGTGCGAACCTTCAAGTGGTATAGGTGCATCTACAGCGAGATCAGGAGAGAACAACGCACTTTCTGATAGTAATGCAGCACTGCGTGCAGCCCGTAAATCATTTAATATTGGCAAGAGAATAATGGGATAGTCTGGCTGACCTGCTTGCAGTTTTTCCAGATAATCTGGTAACTGCATCATACCTCGCATCATCGCTTCGTAGGCGTCATCTGGATTCCTGACCTGATTTTCAATCAAGCCTTGCGCTAACACTTCTAACTCCTGTGCCAACATGCCTGCGCCATACAGCTCAACCATTTGCAAAGTGCCATAGACCTGATGCAGGTAATTTAAACAAAAACGTAACTGCGACTCATCGTCGGGGGCTTCTACATACGCCTCTAGCGCATGGCGTGCATTATCCATTGTAGAATCAATTTCTGATTTGACCCAACTTAGCGTATGTCCGTCGATGCGGTTTAGTTCAGACATTTAACGTTTAACCCCATCGCCTTCGGCACGACGTTTAAATGCCAGCGTCGACTGATAATCAATGAGCTCTAGTTCAGGGTGCGTCCAACCAAAAACTTCACCGGCACCGAGCACCAATATTCCACCCGGTTTCAGACGAGTAGTGAGATGATCGAGAATCAAATTTCTTAACTCCCGCTTGAAATAAATCAACACATTTTGACAAAGAATGATGTCCATCATGCCTATTGGTTGTTGCGCCAGCTCCAGTAAATTAATCTGAGTAAAACACACTTTTTGTTTGAGGGTCGATCGAACCTGAACATGTTCATCGTCAACCTGCTCAAGGTAAATTTCTGCAATGTGCTCAGGAACATTGGTAACTCGACGCTGGTGATAAATTGCATCACGCCCAGTCTGTAGAGCAGCACGGCTTACGTCCGACGCGGTTACACCATAATAGAATTCAGGATGACTCAGGAATAAATAGTCCATTAACATCGCTAGTGAATACGGCTCTTCACCTGTCGCACAACCCACGCTCCAGGCGTGTACCGTATAGGGCTTTTCTTGTGTTTTAATTAATTCAGCCAGGTATTTATCCTGGATAAGATTCAATGCATTGTTATCGCGATAGAAACGCGTCTCATGTACCGTTAGCCGATCAACCAGTGTTTCCCATTCAACCTGACCAGCTGAACCATTCGTTACAAGATGAAGATAACTTTGATAATCAGGGCTCTTCACCTCACGCATACGTGAGTGAAGGTTAGTGATCAAAAAGGTTTTTCGCGATTCAGGTAAAAAAATACCTGTTTTTTTCTCAAGCAACTCCACCCATTGCTGGAACAACAGATCGTCCATTGAAGGAGGTTCCGTGTATTCCCAGGGCGCTTGCATGTGCGCTTGTTCGGGTATCGCCACCAATGCGGATCACCTCACCACCGTTAGACCGGTAGTTTAAAGCCTGCAACTGAACGACGCAGTTCGTTCGCGAGTTCAGCAAGGTTACCAATCGAAGCCGCCGTTTCATTCGTACCAGCCGATGTCTGAGTAGTGATCTCCTGAATAACGTTCATGGTGTCAGAGATGTTATTCGCGGCACTTGCTTGTTGTTTCGCAGAATCAGAAATATTAGTAATCAATTCCGCAAGGTGCTTTGATACGTTTTCAATTTGCTCAAGCGACTCACCCGCATTTTGTGCAAGTTGCGCACCCTTCACAACACCCGATGTACTATTTTCCATGGAAGACACCGCTTCCTTGGTGTCTGATTGAATGCCTTTCACAAGCGCCTCAATCTGTTTGGTCGCATCACCTGAACGTTCCGCCAGTCGCTGTACTTCGTCCGCAACAACCGCGAAGCCTCGACCTGCTTCTCCAGCCATGGCCGCCTGAATAGCAGCGTTCAAAGCAAGAATGTTTGTTTGCTCAGAGATGTCGTTAATCAGTTCAACGATATCACCAATTTCCTGTGATGATTCACCAAGTCGTTTAATCCGTTTTGATGTTTCCTGGATTTGCTCACGAATACTATCCATACCATGAATCGTGCGTTGCACCGCCTCGTTACCGCGTATCGCAATATCAACCGAGCGGTTCGCTTCATCAGCCAGTTCACCCGCGTGTGATGATACAGCTTCAATAGACACAGCCATTTCGTTAATCGCAGATGATGCACCGGTAATCTGCTGTGCCTGGTGATCAGATGCTTCAGCAAGGTGCATCGCCGTTGCTTGAGATTGCTGGGCTGCAGACGATACCTGTTGAGTCGTTTCGTTAATGGCCTGTACCAGGTTACGCAACGCGTCGATCGCATAGTTGATAGAATCCGCGATCGCACCCGTAATATCTTCGGTTACGGTTGCGTGTACAGTTAAGTCACCATCCGCCAGGTCACCCATTTCGTCAAGCAGTCTCAGGATAGCTTCCTGGTTTCTCTTGTTAGTCTCTTCAGTTGAACGACGCTGCGATTCTGTATACATCAGGGTCTTGCGTGAATCACGCATATACAAGAAACCCAGCAAGATAACAAAGCCCAATGCAACCAAACCCAGAATATTAGCCGCAATCTTTTCAAGACGACCAGAAATAACTTCTTTATAGGCCTCGCCTGTATTTTCAATGTGTTTTGAAACACTGGTAGATGCGGCGAGAACTTCCTCAGCAGCACCCGACACCTGGAACATCTCAGGCGAACGATCCAGAATCGCACCTACCTGGTTACGTATCTGGTTGAACTGTTTTTGTACCAACAACAATTTTGCACGTTCGTTAGAATTAGTAATTTTCTGAATACGCTTGGCGGGGTTACCTCGAAGCATGGACTGAACAACCGAACCGAATAATGCTGCGTCTCGTCCAAATCGGTCAGCCGCTGTAACAGCATCCTCACCACCTTCCAGTACTAACGACACGTTACTCGAAATACGCTGAGTCAACATTAGCTGACGTGTTGCAATGTAGACTTGATCAGCTGGTGCGCCCTGACGCGTCATGGTCCCGACCACTTCATCAGATAGTGCCAGCAGAGTAGGAATCTGCTCATTAATACCGTTGATGTAAGAACGCATCGAGGTTACAACTTCACGCCGCTGCAAAATAGTATCGATGTTCTGACCGTATGCCTTCCAGTCTTTGTCTAACATCTGCACGGCGTTAATCTCGCCGGTTTCAATCATTTGATATTTAAGAATCTCATCAAACTTGTTATAGGCTATCTGTAGCGCAGGGAAGGCATCTAATCGACCTCGAGCCGCCTGTGATGCAAGCTTTGCAATCTCCTGGGACAAAACGCGTTGTTCACCAAGTTTTTGAATATAAATTTGGTCATCACTGGCTAACTGTCCACTGCGTAGAAAGAAATAGCCCATGCCCAACAGCGAACCTACCAAGAGGACAATGACGATTAGCATGATACCACCCGCGCTAAAAGCACTTCCGTCAGTCGTTGTTGTTCTCATTGTTAACTCCTAGCGTACTGAGTACATCGAAAATAGTTTTTAATATTGTTATATCCAACAGAACAAGTAGATAAAATTACCTGTTTTGCGCCTTGTTACAGTCTTAGTGCTACTTCCATAAAGCGTTTATGAGCTACTAATTTTTCCATATTAAACACTCCCCATTGAGTGTTTCCCTGTTTATAACCGCCTACCATGAAATCACGATAGACATCAGGTAATGTAGATAAACCACCAACTCTTTCTTCATCAAAAAAATGGCGCAACCCCATCGCTTCGTCCACCATTAATCCTACTGATATGTTTTCATGCTGAACCATCAGCACCCGTGTTCTTCGATCCAGTTCCGTTGGTACGCCTTCAATAAAATCGTGCAAGTCAATAACTGGTAACAGCGACCCGCGCATATTAGTGACACCTTTTACCCAACGCTTTGCATGTGGTAACCGCGTCAGTGTCGGATAAATCAGAATCTCACCGACTTCACCCAGTGACGAAACCAGCAACAGCTCACCAACTCTAAAACCAATGCCAGACCACGTCCGACGAACCTCAACCTGCTGAGGTAGACCTAATGCCCGACTACGACTTCTAGTCTCAATCTCTTTGACGAGTGCATAGGGCGTTGTGCTCTCTACTGCCATCCTGTTCCTTAAAGTACAGCCGTGACCTTCGTTAGCAGGTCAGTAGCATCTACCGGTTTTGTGATGTAATCCTTAGCACCCTGGCGTAATCCCCAGACGCGATCTGTTTCCTGATCTTTCGTGGTCACAATGAGAATCGGAATATGTTGTGTTTCTGGATCTTTAGTTAATGCCCTGGTCGCTTGAAAACCATTCATACCGGGCATGACGACATCCATCAAAATGACATCTGGTTTTATCGCCTTTGCCTGCTTAATGCCGTCTTCAGCGTTATCAGCAGAACTGACAGAGTGACCGCCTTGTTCGAGTATGCCTTTGAGTACATGAACCTCAGTTGGCGAATCATCGACAATCAACACACTAGCCATGCTTTTGCTCCTTAACTTTAAATATTTACTGTTGCTAAAATTAGTTATTACTACCCGGCTATCTAGCCACGTGTTTCTTTATGGCGCCAAGTAATTCTTCTTTGGTAAATGGTTTAGTCAGGTACTGTTCCGACCCGACTATGCGTCCCCGTGCACGATCAAACAAACCATCCTTACTGGACAGCATAATGACCGGTGTTTTTTTAAATACTTTATTGTTCTTGATCAGTGCCGTTGTTTGATAGCCATCCAGACGTGGCATCATGATATCGACAAAGATAATCTGTGGCCTGTGATCAGCAATTTTCGCCAACGCTTCAAACCCATCTGTTGCGGTGAAAACCTCACAACCTACTTTTTTGAGTAACGTTTCTGCTGTTCGCCGAATAGTCTTCGAGTCATCGATGACCATCACTTTTAGGCCTTGAAATTCATCACCCATAGCCTTCTCTGCTAACACTCGTGGTTATCCTTCGCAAAATGAAAATTAACAGCTTTCATTCGATTTATTCCGCCTGGCAGCCATTCCACATCCTGACGCCATTTTTATAAATTAGTTATACATCAATATTTAACATAGATTTGAAGAACAATCCATAAGTATCCATATTATATAGGATATTTCGTTTCTACGACCTGTCAAGCTATCACCTAAAATAATCAAAACTGCTCATATTTCGAGCAAAATTAAACCTTGTGAACACTGTGTTTCGCCCACATGGTGTAGACTAATACTAGTCAAGCAAACTAAAAGTACCCAGTTTTATGACCGTTGAACACTTGCACGCCGTACCGCATCTTACAACTGCCCTCTCAGGTCCGCTTCGCCACCTGGAATCGCATTTACTTAAACACCAGTCTGAGATCGAAACCTGGCTACGTAGCCAATGGCTAAAAACACCCGCACCGTTCTACGCTTCTGTAGACCTGCGTAATGCGGGATTCAAGCTCGCTCCCGTTGACACTAACCTCTTCCCTGCAGGCTTCAACAACCTTAATCCGGCTTTTATCCCCTTGTGCATCCAGGCCATGCAATCCGCTATCGAACGCATCTGTCCTGAAGCTGCAAAAGTCCTTCTCGTCCCTGAAAGCCATACTAGAAATCTGTTCTACCTAGAGAGTATCGCCACTTTGCAAAATATCATTAGCAAAGCAGGCTTCGATGTACGTATCGGCTCATTGATCCCTGATCTTGAAGAAAACACACAATTTATATTGCCATCAGGTCGCGAGATAACCATGTCACCTCTGCAAAGGGAGGGCAATAAGTTAGTACTTACCAACTTTGATCCCTGCGTTGTCTTACTAAACAATGATTTATCCGCAGGCATTCCCGAGGAATTTCAAGACCTGGACCAGAAAATTGTCCCTCCGCTGGACTTGAGCTGGGCGGCAAGGCTCAAATCAGAGCATTTTGCAGAATACAAAACCGTCACCGATGAGTTCGCCAAAATTATCGATATCGATCCCTGGCTGATCAACCCATTGTCACGCAACTGTGGTGAAATCAATTTCATGAAACGCGAGGGAGAAGACTGCCTGCGCAAGAATGTCACCAAACTACTCGAAGGCATTCAGGCAAAATACGATGAGTATGGAATTACGGAAAAACCCTTCGTCATTGCAAAAGCGGATGCAGGCACCTATGGCATGGGCATCATGACCGTGCACAGTGCCGATGAATTACTTGAGCTTAACCGCAAACAGCGCACCAAAATGTCAGCCACCAAGAGCGGTAAATCAGTTAGCAAGGTGATAATGCAAGAAGGTGTTTATACCTTTGAGAAATGGGGTGATGAACAATCTGTAGCAGAACCCGTTGTCTACATGATTGATCACTTTGTTGTTGGCGGTTTCTACCGGGTGCACACTGACCGAGGCACCAATGAAAATCTTAATGCCCCAGGTATGCATTTCCAGCCGCTGGCATTTGAGGACGCATGCAACACACCAGATGCTAGCAAAGCACCCGATGCAAATCCTAACCGTTTCTATGCCTACGGTGTTATCGCCCGACTTGCATTGCTAGCAGCTGCGCGTGAACATGCGCAGTCTCAACAATAAGAACTAATCAGTTACAAGAGCGTCGGACAATGAAGCTGGGTGTAGTGATGGATCCGATTGGATCCATTAATATCAAAAAAGACAGTACCTTTGCCATGCTGCTGGAGGCACAGCGGCGCAAGGTCGAACTCTTTTATCTCGAACAATCCGATATGTACCTCGAGGGCAAGCAGGCACGAGCGCAGGTACGTCCCCTAAAAGTCGAAGACAATCCTGCGCACTGGTTTAAACTGGGCGAGGCAGAAGATATTTCTCTTACCGAGCTAGACGTGATCCTGATGCGCAAGGATCCCCCCTTCAATATGGATTATATCTACTCAACTTATGTTCTCGAAGCCGCCGAAAAGGCAGGCACGCTCATTGTTAACAAACCCAGCTCTTTGCGTGACTGTAACGAAAAACTGTTTGCCCTGCAGTTTCCTGACTGCATTCCGCCTACAAAAGTAGCGAGTACCGCCAGCCAGTTAAAGGCCTTCATTAATGAACACAAAGACACCGTGCTTAAACCACTCGATGGCATGGGTGGAGAATCCATCTTCAGAGTTAAACACGACGATGCCAATTTAAATGTGATTATCGAAACCCTGACTAAAAGGGGTAAACGTTTAATCATGGCACAACGTTTTATTCCGGAAATAAACAAAGGCGACAAACGCATCCTGCTCATTGACGGTGAGGCTATTCCCTACGCATTGGCCCGGATTCCTGCTAAAGGTGAAACCAGGGGTAATCTCGCAGCGGGCGGTCGTGCCGAAGGGCTCAAGCTCAGCGAACGTGATCGCTGGATCTGTCAACAGATAGGACCACGTCTGAAAGAGCTGGGTTTAATGTTTGTAGGAATCGATGTCATTGGCGATTATTTAACCGAGATAAATGTAACAAGCCCAACTTGTATCCGTGAACTTGATACACTCTATGACCTCAACATTAGCGCGACTTTGATGGATGCGATTCAAAAAATAAAACCATAGAATGCTTACAGCTCAACCCTCAAACATAACAGCGAAAAAACTTATCAGCCGATTGCTGACAGGTTTACTATTTTCTAGCTTGTTGCTAACAGCTTGTCAGCAAAAACCAACCTTCACTGAAAGCAAAGACTCGGTGCTGGCCTTTGGTACCTTTATCGAAGTTACCCTGATCAACATAAATCCTGACGATCGTGCATTGGTTATACAAAAGATAGAACAAGAGCTCGAGTATTATCATTTTGCTTTTCATCCATGGAAACCGGGTCCTACTGGCCGCACCAATCAATTGCTGGCTGTCACTGGTGAGTTCACATGCAACCCATCGCTCATTCCCCTGATTGAGAAATCAAAATGGTACTCTATCCAAAGCAAAGGCCTATTTAACCCGGCAATCGGACGTCTCGTAAAACTGTGGGGCTACCATGACGAGATACCGCCCGATGAGGGTCCAGTACCCGATGATGCGGATATCCAGGCCTTACTCAAGAAAAACCCGTCGATGGAATCCATCACCCTGAAAGGAGTCCGTTTGCACAACAACAACCCAGCCAACAAACTTGATTTCGGTGGCATTGCAAAAGGTTATGCGGTCGATTTAATCCTGGAACACATTCAACAAATGGGCGTACAGAATGCCAATATCAACACTGGTGGCGATCTAAAAGTCATTGGCCAACGGGGTGACAAACCATGGCGTATAGGTATTCGTGACCCACGAGGAAACGGCGTCATCGCCAGCCTGGATGCACATCACAATGAGGCCGTCTTTACTTCTGGCGATTATGAGCGTTTTTACGAACACGAAGGTCAACGCTATCACCATATTCTGGATCCCCGCACAGGTTATCCCGCCAAAAATGCGCAGAGCGTGACTGTCATACACAACGATGCTGCGCTGGCAGATGCCGCCGCAACAGCCCTGTTTGTCGCCGGTCCAAAAGAATGGTTGGCTATTGCCAGGTCCATGAACATTCAACAAGCCATGCTGATTGATCGAAACGGTAAAATCCATATTACCGAAGACCTGGCCAAACGGGTTAAATTCGAAAAACCCAATTTAGATATCAATATCGTTAACATTCACTAAGACTTCATTTTGCGTAATCACCGGACGCTTTCGGGAATCTTCACAACTATACTTTGTCTTATTAAGTAGCTCGGAAAATATACCCAGATGATCAACGACATAGTAAACTGCAAAACAACATGGAAAACGCGGTAACTCAACAATACAACCAGCATCAGTTTGATCGACTCGGACTGACTGTGTTCGTTGCTATCGCCTTTCACGCCATCGTGATCCTGGGTATCAGCTTTGACTTCGATGACCTGCTGCCCGAGAAGAGTATGCAGACCATGGAAATCACCCTCGTGCATACCCATTCGAAAGAGGCACCGGAAGAAGCGGACTACCTGGCACAGGCCAATCAAAAAGGTGGAGGTAATGTTGAAGAGCGGGTTCGTCCCAGCAGTCCCTTTTCAAACCCTGTTCCCACGACTGAGGATGGACTGGCACCGAACAGTCAACTGGACTTTTCGCCCCCGCCGTTGACCAAAGAAGAACAGCAAAAAGAAATCATCACCGCAGAAAAATCGCCCTTTGCGGAACAAACCGAAGATTTCCAGCGCGACATCCCGACAGAAAGTAAAAGCCCCAAAGCTGCACAACTCTATGAACGCAGCCGCGAATTTGCCCGGCTACGCGCGGAGATACAGCAACTCAAACGCGCCTATCAGCACACACCACACCATACTTATGTAACCGGCACCAATGCCAAACAAAATCGCTTTGCCAGTTATATCGTCGCATGGCGCGACAAGGTCGAGAGCATCGGTAACCTCAACTACCCCGAAGCCGCCGTGCGTAATAATGTCAGCGGAGACCTTTTGCTCGACGTATCGATCAACCCGGACGGCTCCATACAAGACATCAAGGTGCTGCGCTCCTCAGGAAAAACCATGCTCGACAAAGCCGCCCAGGACATTGTCAGAATGGCCGCCCCTTATCCGCCTCTGAGCAAAGATATCCTTCGTGATACGGATATTTTGCATATATCGCTGGTCTGGAATTTTAGGGTTAAGGGGTTAACGACTTCCATTCAATAAGGTGTGTGCTTTCTTCGAAAGCGAGGGCTTCCTCTAATATTTATTTCTATTTCGCTTCGCTGAAGCGAGTTACTTTCTTTTTGCTTGCCCAAAAAGAAAGGAACCAAAGAAAAAGGGCACCCCGCAATCGCTGAGCCATTCTCGATTTTATGAATGTGCTCGGGCGGTCAATTGAAGGGACTTCCATGTCCCTGCAATTGACGCTCGCCTTCCCTGGCTCGCCCCTGCGGGCGCTACCTGCGCGCATTCAAAAATCGAGAATAGCGATTGCATGGGGATGGGCCCACTTAGCTATCGCCGTGACAATTTAATAAGCAGGCATATCTGTTCCAACTACGAGCATCCCCTCTCCCCCATGGGCTGGTGTGTGAGTTTTGGTGTTTTTTGAAGAAATAAAATAAGCGCGAGGCAGGACGCCGAGCCCGGTTTTGTTGAGCATGGATGCGAATCAAAACCGGACCTTAGCAAAAAACACCAAAACGCACACACCAGCATCGGGGGACGATTTTCTTTCCCCCCTTTCTTTTTTCGCTAAAAGAAAGGGGGTCGCCCAGTGGGCGAAAAACTATATATAAATAATATCCACCTTGTAGATCCCAAACTTCTCACCGATACTTAATCTATGTCCGACACCCCGTCCTCAAAGCAACAACTGGCAACACAACTGACCAACCAATTTCTGATTGCCATGCCTTCACTCGCCGATCCTAATTTTTCTCAGACCGTGACATACTTATGCGACCACAATGAGGAAGGTGCGATGGGGATAGTGATTAATCGACCGCTTGATCTGGATATCAACGAGCTATTTTCCCAGTTGGAGGTTAAAGTTAACCAACGCCCTACCAGTTATATACCTATCTACCAGGGCGGGCCGGTGCAAACTGAGCGCGGTTTTGTCTTGCACAAGGAGATTGGTCAGTGGGAGGCTTCCATTGAAGTGACTGACAATATTGCTGTCACCATGTCGCAAGACATTATTGAGGCCATCGCCCACGATGAGGGGCCCAAAGATTACCTGATCGCGCTCGGTTATGCGGGTTGGGGGCAGGGACAACTCGAAGAAGAACTGGCCGCCAATGCCTGGCTCAATGGCCCGGCAGATCCCACTATTATTTTCGATACGCCAATAGAGCAACGCTGGACAGCTTCGGCAAGACATCTCGGTGTCGAACTGAAGAACCTTTCCACTGACGTAGGTCACGCGTAAAATCCCATTTTATGAGTAGTCGTACCCTCTTAGGCTTTGATTATGGCCGTAAGCGCATTGGTATTGCCGTCGGTCAGGAGATCACCAGCACGGCAAAAGGTCTGACCACCCTGGCCACAACACAAGCTGGCCCGGATTGGGCTGCAATCGACACCGTTGTAAAAGAATGGCAACCCGAATTAATCATCGTCGGTATGCCTTCCAACATGGATGACCGACCTCATAAGCTCCATGACGAGGTGAAAGACTTTGGGAATAAGCTCGCACAGCGTTACAATCTGCCTGTTGAGTGGATCGATGAAAAACTCAGTTCTATAGAGGCTGAGCAGCAGTTATCTGCCAGTCCAAAAACAAAAAAAAGGAAGCAAGACAAGGCACAAATCGATAAACTGGCCGCCCAGGTGATTTTGCAGTCTTATTTGAATACAAACCTATGACAACATGCCCCCCTCCCAGTGACCTGATTCCCAACATGGTTGGCGAGCTCAAGACCTTATTGAAGGATCGAGGCATTGATAATCCCTGCATGCTCGGTATCCAAACGGGCGGTGTTTGGCTGGCTGAAAAACTACACAAAGATCTGGCCATCAAGACTGCCCTCGGTGCCCTGAATATCACCTTTTACCGCGATGACTTCACTCGAATCGGCATGCACCCACAGGTCACTCCCTCCAGTCTGGAATTTGAGGTTGAGGACCAGCACATCATCCTGGTTGATGATGTCTTGCACACCGGCCGCACCATACGCGCCGCCCTCAATGAAATTTTTGATTATGGCCGACCCGCCTCGGTGATTTTAGTTACGCTGGTAGACCGCAGTGGGCGAGAATTACCGATCAGTGCAGACATAACTGGTGTACAATTGGCACTCGGTCCAAACGAACAAATTAAATTAAATGGTCCCGAGCCACTAAGTTTAGAAGTACAGGAGACTTCGTGAAGCAGCAAGATATTCAATTTGATAACACCGGCAAGCTTCGCCACTTCCTCACTATTGAAGATCTCCCCCGCCAGACCCTGATAGACATACTCGATACCGCTGAAAACTTTTCCACCGTCGGAAGCCAACAGGCCAAGAAAGTCCCACTGCTGCGCGGAAAGACCATTGTTAATTTATTCTTCGAAGGCAGCACCCGAACCCGTACAACCTTTGAGTTAGCGGCGAAACGTCTGTCCGCAGATGTACTGAACATCAATATCAACACATCATCGACTAGCAAGGGTGAGAGCCTGCTCGATATGCTTCGCAATCTGGAAGCCATGCACACCGATATGTTTGTTGTGCGTCATGGCGAAAGTGGTGCTGCACATTTTATTGCGGAACATGTAGCCCCGCACATTAGCGTGATCAATGCCGGTGATGGCAGCCATGCCCACCCGACCCAGGGCATGCTGGACATGTTTACCATTCGTCGCCATAAACAGGAATTTCAAAATTTACGCGTCGCCATCGTCGGCGATATCATGCATTCACGGGTTGCCCGTTCGCAAATCCATGCACTTAATCGACTGGGTGTGCCAGAGGTTCGTGTTGTCGGCCCACATACACTAATTCCACGCACGGCCAGTTCGCTTGGCGTCCATGTCTATCACAATCTACGCGAGGGCATTAAGGACGTAGACGTCGTGATTATGCTGCGCTTGCAAAAAGAACGCATGCTGGGCGCGATGTTACCCAGTGAGGCTGAATATTTTTCACAATATGGTTTAACCGAAGAAAAACTAAGCCTGGCCAAACCAGATGCGATCGTCATGCATCCAGGTCCCATCAACCGCGGCGTTGAAATCGAATCTGTTGTCGCCGATGGTCCCCAGTCTGTCATTCTGGAACAAGTCACAAACGGTATCGCTGTTCGCATGGCCATCATGTCTATGACGCTTGGCCGCAAACAGGAGAGCGCAGAATGAAGATTGCAATCTCTAATGGCCACGTCGTCGACCCGCGCAACCAGATAAATGGCAAAAAAGATATCTTCATTCAGGACGACAAGATCATTGCCCTCGACAAGGCACCGGAAGGATTCCAGGCTGATCTTATTATCGATGCAAGCAATAAAATCGTCAGCCCCGGTTTTGTTGATCTAAGTGCACGCTTACGTGAGCCTGGGCAGGAACACAAGGGCACCATCCTTTCAGAGACTCGCGCCGCCGCCGCCAGCGGTGTAACCAGTCTGTGCATCCCACCTGATACCAGCCCGGTCATCGATACCCCGGCCGTAATCGAACTCATACATCAGCGCAACGAAGAAGCTGGGTTTTGCCGCGTCTATACTATGGGGGCGTTGACTATGGGCTTGAATGGTACTCATCTCTCCGAGATGGCGCACCTGAAAGATGCCGGTTGTGTTGGTGTCAGTAATGTCATGAACTGTATTAACAATCCACAAGTGCTCAGACGCGCAATGGAATATGCGGCCAGTGTAGACCTGACTATTTTTTTACATCCACAGGATGCAGGTTTAGCAAATAATGGTTGTGCTCACGAAGGTGTGGTAAGCACCCGATTAGGTTTAGCAGGTATTCCAGAAGCCGCAGAGACACAGGCCGTTGCCAATTTTTTAATGCTGGTAGAACAAACCGGTGCGCGCATACACTTTTGCCGACTAACAACCTCACGCGCAATACACATGATCAGCCGAGCCAAATATGATGGCTTTGATCTCACCGCCGATGTTGCCGCGCACCAACTACACCTGACAGAAATGGACATCGGTTATTTCAATAGTCAGTGTCATGTACAGCCACCGTTGCGCACCCAACGTGATCGGGATGCGCTTCGACAGGCCATTGCCGATTCGCAAATCGAAGCCATTTGTTCGGACCATCAGCCACATGATGTTGATGCCAAGCTTGCGCCATTTGCAGCAACCGAGCCCGGCATCTCGGCACTGGAAACATTATTACCATTAAGTCTGCGACTAGTTAATGATGGCCTGCTAACCATGATGGAAATGATCGATAGACTCTCTACCACACCGGCCGAAATTCTGGGACTGCGTGCAGGCCACCTGAGCATTAACGCCAAGGCAGACATCACTATCTTCGACCCCGATAAACACTGGGTGCTCAAACCACAAAACATGCTCAGTGATGGCCACAACACACCCTTTAAAAACTGGGAAATGAAAGGCTCCGTCGTCAAAACGCTTTGCAACGGGCAAGTTGTTTACTCCAATGATAAATAAGTCAACGATCTAGATACAGCCTATGAACGCCGTTCCTAACAAACCACACCGCGATACGATTATCTGTGAGCAGGCAGAGATACTCTCTCACGAAGCCTTCGACGGTGATCAATATATCTTACGCATTCACGCACCAGAAATAGCAAAGCGCGCCCTCGCTGGCAGTTTTGTTCACATTCAATGCGATCCGTCACTACCGATGCGCCGACCTATTTCAATCATGCGCGTCGATGCCAAAGCCGGTTGGGTTGCACTTTTATATAAAGTCTTTGGTCACGGCACGGCACTGTTAGCTAAACGTCAGGTCGGGGAGCAACTGGATTTATTCGGCCCTATCGGCGTGCCGTTTGAGTTACACGAAAATAAAACGCGGCCTTTACTCATCGGAGGCGGCGTCGGCATCCCCCCCATGATCTTTATCGCCGATGATTTAAAATCACAAAAGCAATACAGCCCGTTTGTAATTATGGGATCAGAAGTCCCTTTCCCATTTCAAACAAAACCCTCAACCATCATGATCCCCGGGCAGCCTGATGGCACCATCGCCTGCATGCCCTTGTTGGAAGATTGGGGAATCGCCTCACGCCTAACCAGCACGCAAGGTTACCCCGGCTGCTTCGATGGTTACGTCACCGACCTCGCCAGACATTATTTAGATGCGTTAGATGAAGAACAACGTCAGCAAATCGAGATCTTCAGCTGCGGCCCCACCATCATGTTAGAAGCCGTAGCCAAACTCGCTAAAGAGTATGATTTACCCTGTCAGGTCTCACTTGAAGAACACATGGCCTGTGCCGTGGGTGGTTGTGCGGGATGTGTTGTGGAAGTTAAAACAGAAAATGGCCCCGCGATGAAACGCGTCTGTGTTGATGGGCCGGTGTTTGATGCTTATTCAGTATTCTAACTGTCTTTCCCGCCGAGGCGGGACAGGAACCTATTCAGCTTCCTGAATAGTCACCCCATCTAATCCAGACGAGATCGAATCCGCATCACCTTTCGAATCACCCAGCTTGATCATCAAACGCAGTTCGTTGGCTGAGTCAGCATGGTTAATTGCATCTTCATAGGTGATTCTGCCATCACGATACAGTTCATACAGTGCCTGGTCGAAGGTCTGCATGCCAGTTTCACGGGATTTAGACATCAGTTCTTTCAGTGTATGTACTTCACCTTTGCGAATCATGTCAGCGGCAAGTGGTGAGTTAATTAAAATCTCGGTACAGAGTACGCGGCTCTGACCATCCGGTGCAGGTATCAATTGTTGTGCAACGATCGCTTTCAGGTTTAATGATAAATCCATCAATAACTGGTTACGGCGATCGTCTGGGAAGAAGTTGATAATACGGTCCATTGCCTGGTTAGCATTGTTAGCATGCAGGGTAGCCAGGCACAGATGGCCGGTCTCGGCGAAGGCGATTGCGTGGTCCATGGTTTCTCGAGTACGAATCTCACCAATCAGGATAACATCAGGTGCCTGTCGCAGAGTATTCTTCAGCGCGACCTCAAACGAATCAGTGTCCAGGCCAACTTCACGCTGCGTAACAATACAACCCTCATGCTGGTGGATGTATTCAATTGGGTCTTCGATGGAAATAATATGTCCGGTACTATTCTTATTACGATAACCGATCATCGACGCTAACGAAGTAGATTTACCTGAACCGGTCGCACCAACGAACATCACCAGACCACGTTTAGTCATCGCCAAATCGCGTAGAACAGGTGGCAAGGTTAATTCTTCAATCGTGGGTATCTTGGTTTCAATTTTACGTAACACCATGCCAGCGTGGTTACGTTGTTGAAATGCGCTAACACGGAAACGACCAATACCTGATGCAGAAATCGCAAAATTACACTCACGTGTGCTATCAAATTGCTGGCGTTGTTCAGGTGACATAATGGAATAAACAATTTCACGCGCCTGTGAAGGCGTCAGCGTCGCTTGCGTAACCGGGTTAACTTTGCCGTTAACCTTAAGACTAGGAGCAACACCGGCGGTGATAAACAGATCCGAGGCGTTTTTGTGCACCATTAATTTAAGCAGTGAATTAAAATCCATAAACCTACCTGTTTATATATATTTTAAGTTGTAGCAAAAGTCAGGGTTGAAGAGCTATCTCTTTAATCAAAATCGTCTTTATTCGCAGCCCGCATTTTTGCATCTTGCTTACTGATCACGCCACGCTGCAACATGTCTTGTAGACATTGATCAAGCGTCTGCATACCATATTGCTGACCCGTCTGGATCGCTGAATACATCTGAGCAACTTTGTCTTCACGGATCAGGTTTCGAATCGCCGGTGTACCGATCATGATTTCATGTGCGGCGACACGACCACCGCCAATTCTTTTCAACAGCGTCTGTGCGATTACCGCGCGTAGCGATTCTGACAACATCGAACGCACCATACCTTTTTCTGCCGCAGGAAACACGTCAATAATACGGTCAATGGTCTTGGCCGCTGAACTGGTATGTAATGTTCCAAAAACAAGGTGACCGGTTTCCGCCGCACTGAGTGCGAGACGAATCGTCTCAAGGTCACGCATCTCACCCACCAGCACAATGTCCGGGTCTTCACGTAACGCTGAGCGTAGCGCCTCACTAAACCCTAGGGTATCGCGATGGACCTCACGCTGGTTAACCAGACATTTTTTACTCTCGTGTACAAATTCGATAGGGTCTTCGATTGTGAGGATGTGACCATGCTCGCTTTCGTTTTTGTAATCCACCATCGCTGCTAATGTTGTAGATTTACCTGAACCGGTTGGTCCGGTCACAAGCACGATACCCCGAGGCTGGTCAGAGATGTCTTTAAACACGGCAGGACAACCCAGCTCTTCCAGAGTCAGAATCTTGGAAGGAATGGTTCTGAACACCGCGCCGGCACCGCGATTATGGTTAAAGGCATTTACCCGGAAACGGGCAATCTCTGGTATTTCAAACGAAAAGTCGGTCTCGAAGTATTCTTCAAAGTCCTTCCGTTGCTTATCGTTCATGATGTCATAAATAAGCGCATGCACCGTCTTATGTTCCAACGCGGGCACATTGATACGCCGCACGTCACCATCCACTCGGATCATGGGTGGCAGGCCAGCCGATAAGTGCAAATCTGATGCTTTATTTTTAACGCTAAAGGCGAGTAGTTCTGTAATATCCATTTGGATCCCGCTATTAATTCCTGTTAATCACGTTAGTCTATATCGGTTTTCAGGTGTTATTCTAAACCCTTACTTTAATGCAAATTCGTGACCAGCGCACATTCTATGCCCAAGATTGCTCAACAACTCAGCACAGTCCTGCAACGTATTGCAGATGCCGCTACAAATGCGGGCCGCCAGCCAGGTGATATTCAATTGCTTGCCGTCAGCAAAACCCGTCCTGCTGAAGATCTGCTCAATGCTATCGAAGCTGGTCAAACTCGCTTTGGAGAGAACTATCTCCAGGAAGCTCTCGATAAAATAGCCAGGGTTAAGACCATCAGCACCCAGGCTTGCGAATGGCACTTCATCGGTCCCTGCCAAAGTAACAAGACTGCAGCACTGGCCCAACACTTTGACTGGGTTCATAGTGTCGATAGATTAAAAATAGCACAAAGACTCAGTGATCAACGCCTTAATCGTACAGATCATGGCATTGCTCCTTTAAATCTCTTGCTGCAGATCAATACCAGTGGGGAACAAAGCAAGTCAGGTATCGCCCCGGAACAACTAGAAAGTCTGGCCGAAGAGGTAAAAAAGCTGCCTGGTATCACGCTAAGAGGCTTGATGACGATTCCCGCTGCGAGTAATGATCTTGATCAGCAACGGCGGCCCTTTCGTTTGCTGAAGCAGCTATTCGATAAGTTAAACGACAAAGGTTATGGGCTCGACACCCTGTCGATGGGAATGAGCAACGATCTGGAGGCAGCCATTATGGAAGGTGCAACGATCGTGCGAATTGGCACGGCTATCTTCGGGACCAGAAAGTGACTTATTAGGAACTGACTGTTAAGTTAAGCGCTGTGGAAGATGGAAGAAAGTAATATGAAAAACACCAATATTGGATTTATCGGTGCCGGCAATATGGCCACTGCCCTCATCGGCGGCCTGTGCAATAGTGGTTTTGAAGGCAACCACGTTTATGTTTCGGATCGTGATGAAAACAAACTACAGCCTTTGGCCAAAACCTTTCAACTCAATATCTGTTCAAGCAATCAGGCATTGCTAGATGCGTGTCAGGTCGTAGTATTGGCGGTCAAACCTCAGGCCATGCAAGCGGTGATCAGCGATCTTCAAATTGGAAATGAGAACCGTCTGTATCTGAGTATTGCGGCCGGGATCCGCACGGATCAGCTCTGTAACTGGTTTGGACAGGAGGTTGCGCTGGTGCGCGCCATGCCAAATACCCCTGCACTGGTTCAGGCAGGTGCCGCCGGCCTGTATGCCAATGCAACCGTTAGCTCTGAACAAAAACAGATCGCAGAAAATATCATGTCTGCGGTCGGGCTAGCCCTCTGGGTAGAGACCGAATCACAACTGGATGCGGTGACTGCTCTCTCTGGCAGTGGACCTGCCTATTTTTTCTACATGATGGAAGCCATGGAACAGGCAGGCGCTGAGCTCGGTCTGGCTGCGGATGTTGTCCATTCGTTGACCGTACAGACAGCAGTGGGTGCAGCAAAACTGGCGCAAACAGCAACAGAAGCCCCGGCGCAACTGCGCAACCGAGTCACTTCACCCGGTGGCACAACTGAAGCGGCCATTAATCACATGCAATCAGAAAATGGACTGAATATAATCAAACAGGCCGTGCTTGCAGCTAACCGGCGTTCGGAAGAACTCGGCCGTGAAACATGAAATAAAGAAATTAAATAACGACTTGCACAACATAGAAGAGGATATAGATTCGTGACTTATTTATTGGGATTTACCAACCTGGTCGTCCAGATCGTTTTCGGCATCCTGATCTTTTTTGTACTGGCGCGCTTCATCTTACAAATAGTTCGTGCTGACTTTTATAACCCGATTAGCCAGATGTTCGTCAAAGTCACCAACCCTATGCTCAAACCTTTACGCAAGGTGATCCCCGGCCTGTTTGGTCTGGATATGGCTGCCATCGTTTTACTACTGATTCTTCAGTGTGCAGAACTGGCTATTACTCATATGATTGGCGGTATCGGATTACATAACCCGCTAATGTTCGCCATCGAGGCACTTGGTAACCTGATCTCTCATGCAGCACAGTTATTCCTGATCAGCATCTTTATCATCATCATAACGAGTTGGATAAACCCTGCTGCCCATCAGCATCCCCTGGTTCAAATCGCCATGCAAATTGCCGATCCCCTTATGAAGCCTTGCAGGAAAATATTACCGCCACGGGCTGGAATCGACTTCTCACCCATATTGGCGCTAATTATCATTTTTGCGATCATGTTTCTGGTCGCCGCACCACTGATGGACTTGCCACACATTCAACGTTTCTAGTTACTGGCCGGTTACCAGATGGATAACTGGTTCCGGTGGCAGAATACAGATCTGCTTCTGCAAGTGAGACTCCAGCCAGGCAGCCGGCTCGATGAAATTGTAGAAATCCACAATAACGCACTAAAAATCCGGATTACGGCACTGCCTGTTGACGGCAAAGCCAACAAACACCTCTGTAACTATTTAGCTACAATTTGTAAGGTACGAAAAACCTGCGTCCACATCGAAGCAGGTCAAACCTCTCGAAACAAAACCGTCAGAATTCAACTCGATGAACAGCATTTGCCCAATTTTCTTGCAGAATGATGGACTGGATCACATAAAACATCTTATTAATAAGGGCTTACTAAACTTCCCGCATGTGATGCCGTTAACACTATAGACCTCATAGTGGCGCTTAATGTCTAATTGAGTTGCGGGAACTATGTAATTATACTGAAAAAAAAGCTATATTGATTAGCATGTTATCAGGAAAAGCTGAGATCGTTTATGGCAACTGATCGTTTTACAGACCAAATGCAAGCCTACGGGAAGTGGAAGTCCACGCTCGTCGAGGCTATTTTGAAATACCAGCGCTGGCTCGAGCAAAATAAAATGTCCGAGGCAGAGATAGAGCTGCGCATTTTTGAGCTGCTTGATCAGCTGAAGTCTGACACGCTGACCATTGCTTTTGTTGCTGAGTTCGCTCGTGGTAAAACCGAACTCATCAACGGCATCTTTTTCTCCGAGTACGATCGTCGCTTATTACCTTCAGAGGCTGGTCGCACGACCATGTGTCCGACAGAGTTGTTTTACGATGCTGCTGAAAATCTGAGTTACATTCGTCTGCTGCCGATTGAGACACGTCTGGAAGATACCAGCATCGCTGAACATAGACGCAACCCTATTAACTGGACAAGCATCGAGCTCAACACCAGCTCATCCGAAGAAATGGCTGAAGCCTTCCGGGAAGTTGTGCGTAAAAAAGCAGTGCCCATGGAAGTAGCACAAAAATTAGGCTTATTTCACCCTGAACACGATAAAGGCAACGTCAACGACGATGGTAGCGTTGATGTACCTATGTGGCGCCATGCACTGATCAGTTTTCCACACCCCCTGTTAAAAGAAGGCCTGAGTATTCTTGATACCCCAGGACTTAATGCAATGGGTTCCGAGCCAGAACTGACACTGAACATGTTACCCAATGCACAGGCTGTAATTTTTGTGCTGGCGGCTGACACCGGCGTCACAAAATCTGATATGGAAATGTGGACACACCATGTCAAAGCCCTGAATGCAGATACGCGACATGCCCGTCTTGTGGTGCTGAACAAGATCGATACACTCTGGGATGAACTCAAAGACGAGACTAGCGTTAACAATACTATTCAGGCGCAATGCAATACTGCGGCTAAAATGCTCGACATTGACACCAAGTCGGTATTCCCGGTCTCTGCGCAGAAAGGTCTGCTCGCCAAGATTCGTCATGATGAGGAGCTGCTCCATAGAAGTAATATCCTCTCACTTGAATCCATCCTCTCTACCGATATCCTGCCCAAGAAGCAGGAGATCGTACGTGACAGTGTCGTCGGTGAAATTGGTAGCATGGTTAAACAATCTCGCGATCTGATCGCCTCTCGTTTGACCGATGCCAACAAGCAGCTCAAGGAATTACAAAGCCTGAGCAACAAAAATGAAGATGTCATTTCTCACCTTCTAAAAAAGACACGCTCCGAGCAAGCTATCTATTACAAGAGCGTAGAAAGCTTTCAGGCCAACAGAAAGTTATTTAGTCAAGCACATACCCAATTGTTGGGTATTCTGAGCCTGAATGAACTTGATCAGCTCATGTCAAAGACACGTAAGACCATGGCCGACACCTGGACGACTGTTGGTCTGAAGAATTCCATGAAGGATTTCTTTGAAGTCATCAACAATACCATTACAGAAGCGTCGAAACGCACAGACAAGACCAACATGCTGATGCAGGGTATTTACCGAAAATTCAATGCCGAACATAACCTGGGTGATACAAAGCCAAAGTTATTCAGCATGGGTAAATACAAGCGCCATATGGAACGCTTATATCATGAAGCCGATGCTTACCGTAAAAGCCCGGTTACTGCGATGACTGAACAAAGTTTCGTGATCAAGAAATTCTTTATCTCCATGGTCTCGCACGCACGAAATACCTTTTTCAATGCACATCAGGAAGCCGAAGCATGGGGCAAGGCAGCAATGGCACCTCTGATATCTCGTATCAAAGAGCACAAAGATCAGATGGAAAAACGTCTGGAGAGCCTGCGCAAAATCAATGAATCACGCGACACCCTGCAATCTCGTGTTGCCGAACTGGAACGCTCTGCGGAAGTACTCAATGCCCAGCTCGCTGACCTCAATATGCTGATGGATACACTCAATCAGCCGCTTGAGAAATTTATTAAAAAAGCACAGCAACAAGTCGCATAAATCCAAATCCCCGCTGAAGCGGGGATTTTTTTACCTGAATCGAATGGTGGGTCGCTCCGCACATCGCTCACAAGTAATCCAAGCGCTCTCGCGACATAAGTACAGTCCCCGTACTAATGATGTTGATGAGCATCACCTGACTCCATCGGAACCCATACCTGAGTTATCAAATACACACCGGCGATAATAACCGAGACACCGGCAATTACCTTTATAACGGGATGTCGTAAAATTTTTTGCAGGCTTGTCGCCATCAATCCCATTGCCAGCAGGTTTGGCAATGTTCCCAGACCAAAGCTCAACATCACCAATGCACCTTGCGTTGCACTTGCGGTCGTTAAACTCATGGTCAACATGCTGTACACCAGGCCACAAGGCAACCAGCCCCACAACATACCGACCATAAAAGCATGTTTAGAGTTTTTGATCGGGATAAGTGTTCTGGCAAAGGGCTCGATGCGTTTCCAAATGATGCTGCCTGCTTGTTCGACTTTAGTGAGTACTCGCCACCAGCCTGCTAAATACAAGCCCATTAAAATTAAAACCACACCGGAAAAGGTCTGCAAAATTTGATGTAAAGAGTGAGAAGCAAAACTCTGGGTGGTAATTGCACCAATCCAGCCCATCATTAAACCAGCGAGCGTGTAACTGCTTATACGTCCCAGGTTATAAAAGATCTGTAACCCTATTCTTCGCTTCGTCCCAGACTGAGGGTCAACACCTAGCGTAAGTGCGCCGACAATACCGCCACACATACCTACACAATGCACTCCGCTAAGAATACCTATTATGAAGACTGCTAAAAGTGTTCCTGGTTCGTACAATATTTACTCATCCAATTGTTGGCTGATTGATTCCTGCCTCTTTAACCACAGCACCATTACCATAGCGGGGATACCAAGACATGCGACATATATAAAGAAAAATGTATAACTTGTCGCATCCACAACAATACCCGAGAACCCCGATAAAAATTTTGGTATCAATGTCATCAATGAACTAAACAACGCGTATTGCGTTGCTGTGTATGCTTTATTGGTCAAACTTGCTAAAAATGCTAGAAATGCAGAACTTGCAAAACCACCGCTAAAATTATCCAAACCAATTACAGTTGTAAACCAAAACATGTCGTGGCCTTGTGATGCCATTATTGCGAAAGCAAGATTGGTTACTGCTACTAATACAGAGCCCACTAGCAATGCAGAGTACATCCCCTGCTTAATGACATACATACCACCTAGCAATGCACCTAAAATTGTAAAAATCACACCTATTATTTTTGTAACAAAAGCAATCTCTGACTTTGTAAAACCAAGATCCAGATAAAAAGGATTCGCCATTACAGCAAGTGTAATATCGCTAATTCGATATAGCCCGATAAACAACAATATTCCAATCGCAAGATTTTTATTTCGCTCAAAAAATTCTGTAAATGGGCAGACAATAGCGCCAATTACCCAAGCGACAAACCGATTCGGATTGGGTGAATTATGTAGATACCGCTTTACTCTTTCCTCATCAGGAATTATAGCTCTTGCTGTATGTGAATCAGGTTCACTAATAATCAATACGGTAACAATACCTATAATGACAAAATACCCCATCACGCTATAGGAAATGTTCCATGAATAGATGTCAGCAAGATAAAGAGCTAGTGCTCCTCCGATAAAATTTGCACCGATACGCCAACCAGCTTGATAAGCACCCGCCATAGGTGCCTGGTATTCCTTACTAACAGCTTCAATACGATAGGCATCAATCACAATATCCTGTGTTGCAGAACAAAACGCAATGAACAAAGCAGCCAAAGCAACTGTCTTTAATTCTTGACCGGGATCAAGTGAGGATAAATAAAATAGTCCGACTCCAACACCAACCATAGCAAGCAACATCCAGCTTCGACGATGCCCAAGAAACTGGCCAAGAACTGGTAACTGTATATGGTCAATTACGGGAGCCCAGAATACTTTAATCGAGTAGGTAATACCTACCCATGCAAAGAATCCAATAGTTGTTTTCGTTAATCCTTCATCTTTTAACCATGCGGTTAATGTTGAGAAGACCAACAAAAAAGGTAAGCCTGCTTGAAAACCAAGAAACAACATGGCCAATACACGCGGACGTAAATACACCAGAAACGATTCGCGCCAGCTATGTTTTTGAAGCATATTCATTAGAGATCATAATCAACAATCAAAGGCGCATGATCAGAAAACCATTTGTCTTTATACACAAAGGCCTTCTTTACCTTACCTTCCAAACCCGGGGTAATAAACTGGTAATCGATACGCCATCCAACGTTGTTTGCCCGCGCATTACCGCGATTAGACCACCAGGTATATTGGCCTTCGCCATGTTCAACTTCGCGGAAGGCATCCACCCAACCACCTTGATCGATGACTTTATCTACCCAGGCGCGCTCTTCGTCGGTACAGCCTGAATTTTTTCGGTTCGGTTTAAAATTAGTGATATCAATTTCTTTATGAACAGTATTCCAGTCACCACAAATAATGTAGTCGCGGCGTTTTCGACGCATCAATTGCATTTCTTCATAAAACTTGTCCATAAAGCGCAACTTGTTGGCATGACGCTCTTCACTGGAGGAACCAGATGGTAAATAAAGCGAGGCAACACTCAGCTTGCCAAAGTCGGCCTGAATATATCGACCCTCGGTATCACAGTGTTCCCAACCCAGACCAGTCAAAACTTGATCGGGCTCTTGCTTACTATAGATAGCAACCCCGCTGTAGCCCTTTTTGACGGCATCAAAATAATAACAATGATAGTTATTAGGACAGAACATCTCCGGATCAAGCTGATGCTCCTGGGCCTTGGTTTCCTGGATGCAAACCACATCCGCTCGTTGTCTGGCCAGCCATTGATAAAAGCCTTTTTTTTGCGCTGCACGAATGCCATTGACGTTGGCACTTATTATTCTCATTACTTCGCCTGCCTTTGTATTATCTACGTCTAACTATTATCTACGTACCAAATTCTGTGTATCATACACCACATAATTAACCGAATTCTGATGAATAATGAACTAGCCTATGCAAACCTACCAACGCGAATTTATTGAACTTGCCCTTGAAGCTGACGTATTGCGCTTTGGGGAATTTACCCTGAAGTCAGGACGGACGAGTCCTTATTTTTTTAATGCCGGCCTCTTTAACACAGGACGTACGCTTGCCAAACTCGGTCAATATTTTGCTGAGACCATCGTCGATAGCGGTATTCAGTTCGATACCCTGTTTGGACCTGCCTACAAAGGCATACCGCTGGCCTCTACCTGTGCCATCGCCCTCTCGGAAAAACACGGTCGCAATGTTCCTTACTGCTTTAATCGTAAGGAAGCCAAGGAGCATGGTGAAGGTGGCTCACTGGTTGGCGCACCCTTAACGGGCAAGGTGTTGATCATTGATGACGTTATTACCGCGGGTACAGCCATCACCGAATCCATGGATATCATTCAAGCCAACGGCGCAGAAGCAGCGGGTGTGGTGATTGCCCTCAACCGACAGGAACGTGGCAAGGGAGAGCTGTCGGCAATTCAGGAAGTCGAGCAAAATTACGGCATCCCGGTCATCAGTATTGTCAGCCTGGAACATCTGGTTGCCTATATTAACCATCAGGAAAAATACGCCGGATACCTGGAGGCTATTCAGGCATATCGACAAAAATATGGAATTTAAACAGCAGTATAGGATTTAAATCTCTCGCCAGCGATACTCCATGATATCAACCCAAAATCAGGAAAGTCCCAACTAACAAGGTGATGACCTCGTAGAATCGTTTAATCCAGGCATTACCCTTGATGATTGACCAGTGCGCGCCGACATAACCTCCCAACACCGAACCCAGCAACAGAACTGGCAACCATTCCCACTGAATAGTACTGTACAGCCCAAGGGTCAAAGCGCCGCTACCATTCCAGAACAAACCGACCAGTACCAGGGTATGTGCCACGGCTTTTTTGTAATCCATGCCGAACCAATGAATCAACCAGATGGTCACAAATAAACCAGTACCTGATGTTAATGACCCATTCAGGATGCCTATAGTAAAAAGGACTAACCCTCCGATAAATGCACCCCGTTTATCCTGATTCCGGGGGGAGTAGGTCTGACCCAGGCCAGGGCTGAATATCGAATATAGCCCCAGACCAACGGTCATCAGGCCCAGTGCGATTTCTGCACTTCGATCAGGGATAAACAAAATGATGCGTGCGCCGATAACAACCCCAGGGACCCCGGCAAGCAACATGGTTAGAATGTAGAACCTGTGCAAACTACGTTCGCGAAAATGACGTAAAGTTGCACCAAGACCTAAGGCCACGGTCGCAATTTTGTGGGTTGCGAGTGCTACACTAAATGGCAGGCCGAGAAAAATCAGCGCAGGAAGTTGTAAGAGACCAGCGCCACCCCCCGCAAACGCCGAAAAGGCATTAGCGAGAAACGAGATAATGAATAGTAAAAGTTGATCAATCACAGATGCTGAACAAAATACTTAAACAAAACCTATTCTATCCTGTAAGATCTGACGCGTCAGGTAATAAAGGATTAAACATGACCGCTTTGTTTCGCCGGGTCACCGTATTATTGATCACCGCACTTATGCTGCTGGCAGGACCACTACAAGCCAAAACAATCAAGTGCTGGACAAATAAGAATGGCATACGTGAATGTGGCCGTGTCGTTCCCCCCGAGTACTCACAAACACGAATCGAAATTATTAACGAACGCGGTCTGGTCGTCGACGTTATTGAGGCGGCAAAAAGCCCTGAAGAGCAGGCCATCGAAGATGAACGAGAACACCTACGCAAATTAAGAGAGGCTGAGCGAAAAGAGCGAGCCAGACTCGACGGCATTCTGCTCAATACCTATACACAAGAACGCGATCTTCTTCTTGCCCGAGACAACAACCTCAAGGCTGCGCAGGGGCAAATCGATATTTCAAAAGGTAATCTGCGATTAATGCAAAACAGCCTTGCAGATTTACAGAAACAGGCTGCCAATCAGGAACGAGCTGGACACAAGCCGTCAGAAAAACTCGTCCAGGAAATTGCCAATCTGTCAGAATTAATTAGCAATAAAAAATTACATATCGAGAAAAAAGAATCGGATAAGCAGGAACTGAAAGAACGTTACACGCAGTATCTCAAACGCTATCGTGAACTAAAGGGCGGCCGCGCTAACTAGCCTTTCTTTTTAACTGGCTTGCCTCAGGACCAACTCCAGCATAGGCCACTGCTGGCCCCAATGCTCAAGTGGCGGGGACGAGAATTCACTACGAACAAATTGCTGAAGTCGACCTTGTACCACACTGACTAACAGGCTCGCCTGTGCTGACACGGGAACCCCCTTTGCTAATTCTGAACTTGCCTCACCTTCTCTTAAGATCTGCTTAATTTGCGTTTCAAAACGCTCAAAGAATTTATCAATCCGCTTCCGCAGGCGTTCTGTTTCGCCAACCAGAATGTCGCCCATTAACAAGCGTGTCAGACCCGGGTTTTTCTGCGCAAAGGCCAGGAGCATGCTCAGAATCTTTTCACAGCGACCAATCGCTGACTTTTCCTCATCCATAATTCTATTGATTAAACTGAAGACCGTGTCTTCAATAAATTCAATAAGTGCATCATACATTTTGGCTTTGCTGGCAAAGTGTCGATACAGTGCCGCTTCGGAAACCCCTACTGACTTTGCCAGGGCCGCGGTTGTAATAGCCTGCCCTGGCGCTTTTTCCAGAAGCAAAGCCAGCGTTTCAAGAATTTGTTGGCGACGTGACGCCTTCTGTTCACTCATGTTAATTGCATTTCCTTACTAACCCATGATCCCTATCCCATAATCAGGGTGCCCACCCCTTCGGTGGTCAGTACTTCCAGTAATACTGCATGCTCAACCCGGCCATCAATAATTTGCGCGTTATGCACACCAGAGCGAACCGCATCAAGCGCGCACTGAATTTTGGGTAACATGCCGCCATGGATGACCCCTGATGCAATCAATTCATCAACCTTTTCAGCACGCAATCCCGTCAGAAGTTTCTCATCTTTATCAAGCACGCCTGCGGTATTCGTCAACAAGATCAACTTTTCGGCAGCAAGCGCCGATGCCAGTTTGCCGGCCACCAGATCTGCATTAATATTATAAGACTGCCCGTCTTCACCCACACCAATCGGTGCAATCACCGGAATAAAATCATCCTTGACCAGCATCTGAACGACACTGGTATCAATGCTGGCCACTTCACCGACATGACCAATATCAATAATCTCCGGTGTATTCATTTCCGGATTCTTTTTCTCAAAGGTAAGTTTGCGAGCACGGATAAGATCGCCATCTTTGCCGGTCAGACCAACGGCCTTGCCACCATGTTGATTGATCAGTGAAACAATTTCCTTGTTAACCAGGCCGCCGAGCACCATTTCCACCACGTCCATGGTTTCGTTATCGGTAACCCGCATACCATTAATGAATTCAGATTCCTTACCTATTTTTTTCAGCACCTGACCAATTTGAGGTCCACCACCATGTACCACAACCGGATTCATACCCACCAGTTTCATCAACACAATATCACGCGCAAAACCACGCTTGAGCTTGTCATCAACCATGGCATTACCGCCATATTTGATCACCATGGTTTTCCCGGAAAAATTCTGGATGTATGGCAACGCATCACTTAATACCGATGCAATATTCCTGGCTTGATCTGGCTTAAGACTCATAGTAACTCTGCTTCGAACTCTCTTAAATTTTCATGTACCCATAATAGCCAGTTTTGTATTACAAGGTAAATTGTTATTCACGATCCAGCTCGCTTACTGACCCGTCGCTGTGAATATATTGTGATTGGCTGGTGGCCATTATGACCACCAGCGTTTAAGAATAGAACCGCCAAAAAGGAAGTTTTAGAAAGGAAGCTTCAGATCCGGTTTCACTGCTAATATCTGTGCTTTAAACACCGCTTGTATGCGTTCCATTGCGGCCTTACTTTGACCTTCGAACCTCAACACCAGAACCGGCGTTGTATTTGAGGCACGCACTAGTCCCCAACCATCCGGGTAGTCTACACGTATACCATCAATCATGGTCACGCTCGCCTCACCAAAATCTGCCTTCATCATCAACTCATCAACAAACTTATGATGTTCACCCTCAGCCATGCCAACATTGATCTCAGGCGTGTTGAAGGCATCGGGCAAGGCAGAGAAAACCTCGGCACTGGGTTGTTTCATACCAGACAGAATTTCCAGTAACCGGGCACCGGAGTACATACCGTCATCAAAACCATACCAGCGTTCCTTAAAGAAAATATGCCCGCTCATTTCACCCGCAAGGGCCGCCCCGGATTGTTTCATTTTTGCTTTAATCAGCGAGTGGCCGGTCTTCCACATAACCGGTTCACCACCTTTCTCCCAGATCACCTTGGTAAGATTGCTGGTGCACTTGATATCGTAAATAATCTGCGCACCATGATTGCGTGAAAGCACATCGGCCGCAAACAACATCATCAGACGATCAGGATAGATAATGTTGCCATCAGGATCGACGACACCTAAACGATCACCATCACCATCGAAGGCCAAACCAAGATCGGCATTCTTTGCCTTCACGGTAGCAATCAAGTCTTGCAGGTTTTCGGGCTTGCTAGGATCAGGGTGGTGATTTGGGAAGTGGCCGTCAACCTCACAGAATAATTCCGTTACTCGGCAACCCATGGATTTAAATAATGTCGGCGCAATGGCACCCGCCACACCGTTACCACAGTCAATCACGATATTGAGTGGCCGTTTTAGTTTCACATCGGAAATAATGCGGTCGATGTAGGCCTTGGCGACGCTTTGATTCGAATACTGACCCTGCCCCTGGGCAAAGTCTTTTGCCTCAATGCGTTTACGCAGCGCCTGGATCTGATCACCGGCTAATGTGTCTCCACCGAGCATCATCTTAAAACCGTTATAGTCTGGCGGATTATGGCTACCGGTCAACATAACACCCGTACCATCCGTATACTTGGTAGCGGCATAATACAAAACCGGCGTCGGCACCATACCAACATCAATGACATCAACACCGCATGACGTCACACCCTCTACAAATGCCTGACCAAGTTCTGGGCCTGATAAACGACCATCCCGTGCAAAGGCCATTTTCTTTAATCCACGTTGCAATGCTTCACTCGCAATGGCCTGGCCAATCAATTTGGCATGCTCAACACTTAAGGTGCTTCCTACAATGCCACGAATATCATAGGCCTTGAATATCTCTGGGGGCGGCATTGGTGATGGTGCCTGACGAACGGAGCTAACACCTGATTCCTGTGCAGCAACAGAAGGGTTATGGATATCTTTTGACTCGAAAACTGCCGAGGGTGTTGTTGGCCTATCAGAAACTGGCGCTGAAGCAGGTGCAGATGGTTCCGGCATACCTTCAGGCATGGCACTTTCATCCAGCTCTTCGACACTTACACCATCGCTCGCCATATATAATGGATCAATATCCGGCAGGCCATTACCACCATAACTCATCGCATTAGGATCATCATCTCGTTCGCGATCGATATGATCGGTATCCGCAAGCGCATCGATATTCCTCGCCGCCTCAAGAAACTCAGGCATAAACAATTGATAGCCATGCTGCTTTTTGCCGGTCATTGAATCAGCGGTCAGCTGGACAATACTGGCTACATCCATACGTATCGCATTACTCACTGAACGTTTCAGTAAATATACAACCAGACCTATCAACGCAATAGCCGCAAAAAACACGAAAATAACCCCAAGTGTAATAGGCAAGATAGGCAATGTAGCCTTGGACCAAACCGCAACCTGCCAACGCGTACCTTCCACCGTGTAATAACTTGAGGTACTTGTCTTGAGCGTTTCATCCCCACCTTTACCAATCAGGATAGGGTTCTGTTTACCGGCAACCTGGACCAGCTCAATATAATTATTCCCGATTATCGACTGAATCCAAATCTGAACGGCCTTAACGTTCAGTGTTAACTGCAAGTAGCCAATAAGTTTTTTACCACTGAACAATGGACGCACAATAGCAAGGTGCTGTTCTTTGGTGCGGGGTACATGAACCTCAACAGGAGGTTGAGCATCGCCACGATCAATATGACTAAGTAAATCAAGACAGGCGTAACTCACCTTTGGACTCACATTAGGGTCAAGCCGGGGAGTGCCTAGTTGATATATTCGTAAAGACCTGGCATAGGGAAAGGTCTTATATAATTGCGAAGAACGTTGTTTAATCGCCGCTTTTTGACCATCCTTTACCAGCGAAATAAGGGCAGGATCACGCGCCAGAATTTCCAACGAGTAGGCATAAGAGGCTACTGCTTTGGATAACTGAGAAGCAACACTGCGTGATATGGAACTCCTTGCCTCAACTTGCTGAGCACGAATCTGCCCGAACGAAGCCTGCTGACTCAACCAAAGGGCTACTGCAAAGATGAGTACAAAAAAGAGGAAGGCCAACAACGTGACCGTGCTTAACGTTAAGCCACTTTTTTTCCCCTGTTGCTTTGCGCGTCTGCGCGAACGTCTTCCTCTTGCCATTATTTTTCGCTTTTTAATCCGTTAATAAAGATGTTTGACTGACAGGCGTAACTAGCTATCAACCTCGACCAGTATGACCAAAGCCACCTTCTGCCCGGTCACTGGTTTCAAATTCTTCCACAATATCAAAGTTGGCCTGCACAACTGGCACAATCACCAGTTGCGCGATACGATCGCCACTCTCAATTGTGAACGTGTCATGACCGCGGTTCCAGCAGGAAATAAATAATTGTCCCTGATAATCTGAATCAATTAATCCCACCAGGTTACCCAGCACAATCCCGTGTTTATGTCCCAAACCCGAACGGGGCAAGATCACGGCAGCTAACTTTTCATCCTCAACATAGATCGAAATTCCGGTCGGTATCAAATGTGTCTCACCGGGTGCAACCGTAAGCGTCTCATTCAGACAAGCGCGTAAATCCATACCTGCAGAACCTGATGTAGCATAACCTGGCATTGGAATTTCATTACCAATGCGCTTATCCAGAATTTTCAACTGAATAGACTTCATTCACTTCCCCCAATAAATACCGCTAAAAAATAGTATTGTAACGGCTTACGGCCAATCCTAATAATAATACTAAATCCGCCAATACTAAATCTACTGAGCCCAGGCACTTTGAATAATTTACCTGGAAATAATATCTGGCCTGCGCCTTTTATGTATCAACTACCCTCGGACTTTTCACTATTAGTAAAATGCAAAATATTATCACCACTTAAAGCTGATTTATGGCGTACATAAAATCGCTGTGCCACGCAGCTCACCAGCTCCCGGGAGAGCTTCATCTTCGACATCATGGGTAATTCCTGCTCACCTTCCCGCCAGACGAGCCGCAGGGCATTTTCATCGCTGTCAAAGCCCCCTTTTGTATCGACACCTACCCAATTCGCTGCAATCATATCGAGGGCCTTGTCGTGTAATTTACTACGTGCATGGTGTTCCAGGTTTTCAGTCTCAGCAGCAAAACCCACACAAAAGCAGGCTGGATAACGCTGTTTGACGTTGCTAATAATATCCGGGTTTTTGACCAGGTTGATCTGCATACTTTCCGCACTCTTCTTCACTTTCTGAGCGAGAATGGTATCAGGTCGATAATCGGCCACTGCCGCCGTACCGATAAAAATATCTACATCATCCATTTTAGCCATGACCGCGTCATGCATCTGCTGGGCACTCACCACATCATGACGCTGCACGCTATCTGGCGTCTCCAAACTGACAGGGCCACTGATCAGGGTAACGCGAGCACCGGCCTCGATAGCCGCTCGGGCGATGGCAAATCCCATTTTGCCTGAGCTGTTATTGGAGAAAAAACGCACCGGGTCGATCGCTTCACGCGTCGGGCCTGCGGTCACCAGGACATGCAAGCCGGCAAGCGCACCAGTCTCGAAGACCTCGGCAAAGTTCGAGATTAATAATTCAGGGGCTTGCATCCGACCGACACCGACATCACCACAAGCCTGCTCACCGCTATCAGGACCAAAGGTCAGTACCCCTCGGCTCCTCAGCACGCGAATATTGTCTTCTGTGGCGGGATCGGACCACATCTTGTTATTCATTGCCGGCGCAACCGCAAGCGGGATGTCGCTGGCCAGACAGACCGCCATCAATAAATCATCGGCCCGGCCCAGACGTAGTCGAGCCAGAAAATCAGCACTGGCAGGGGCGACCAGAATCGCATCCGCCCATCTCGCCAGTTCGATATGACTCATCGCAGCTTCCGCCTGGGTATCCAGTAAATGTTCATGGACAGGATTACCAGACAACGCCTGAAACGTCATCGGCGTCACAAACTCAGTGGCGGCACGGGTCATAATGACCTTTACCTCCGCCCCCTGCTCACGCAAGCGGCGCACCACCTCGCCAGCCTTATAGGCCGCAATGCTGCCGGTTACCCCAAGCAGAATTCGTTTATTGGATAAGCGCTCTAACATCGTATATCAGTCCTCATGACCCAATTATAGCTTGCAAATGGCCTCTAACTTACACTAATGTCTGCTATAGAGGGCATCTGCAAAAAGATGGCCCTATATTATAGATGGCTGGCACGGATGCCTGCCAAGAAACATCCAGAGAAATACACACACGACATGGAGGTCGATATGTTACCTATCAGCGAATGGCCTGAGGCCGAACGTCCCCGCGAGCGTCTGTTAAACAAAGGTGCTCAATCCCTAAGCGATGCAGAACTACTCGCTATTTTCCTTCGTACCGGTATTCCCGGCAAAACAGCGGTCGATCTGGCGCGAGACTGCCTGCACAGCTTTGATGGATTACGACCCTTACTGCTAGCCCCAGAGAAAGAATTCTGCCAGATGAAGGGGCTAGGCCAGGCCAAATACGTGCAATTACAGGCGGTGCTGGAAATGGCCCGCCGCCATTTTGCCAGCCAGCTAAACCCCGGTGAGAGCATTCAAAACCCATCGGAGGCGCGGCAGGCCATTCACGCTCGGTTACGGGATTACCCCTACGAGGTCTTTGCCGTCCTGTTTCTTGACACCCGCCACCGGGTGCTTGGCTTTGAAGAGCTATTCCGGGGCACGATTGATGGTGCCAGTGTGCCGATTCGAGAGGTGGTCACGACTTGCCTTAAACGCAATGCGGCTGCGGTTATCATTGCGCATAATCACCCTTCCGGGGTCGCTGAGCCCAGCCAGGCTGACCGCCAGCTAACCGAAAATCTGCAATCGGCGCTGTCCCTGGTTGGGGTGCGCACCCTTGATCACCTGGTGGTGGGTGATCAGGGCTGCGTTTCTTTTTCTGAACGGGGCTGGCTCTGATTCGCCCACCTGACAAATAAGCGGCCCAGATCTGGCTTTTGGCTCTAAATTAGCCCCAAATATGCCTCAATTATTCAGTGTTCCGCTTGCTAGTGGGGGCCTGATTCCGTACAATTCGCGCTCTTTTTGAGATCGATTTCGGAGAATATCATGGCAAGAGTATGCCAAGTGACAGGAAAACGCCCAATGGCTGGCAATAATGTGTCACACGCCAAAAACAGAACGCGTCGCCGTTTCCTACCTAACCTGCACTCGCACCGTTTTTGGGTTGAGTCAGAGGGCCGCTTTGTGAAGCTACGTGTTAGCTCAGCGGGTATGCGTCTTATCGACAAGAAAGGCATCGACACCATTCTGACCGACATGCGCAAGCGCGGCGAAAAGGTTTAAGGAGAATTAGTTATGGCAAAAGGTGCACGTGAAAAAATTCGTCTGGTCTCTAGCGCAGGTACAGGTCACTTCTATACAACTGACAAAAACAAGCGCAACATGCCTGAAAAGATGGAAATCAAAAAATACGATCCCGTCGTACGCAAGCATGTAATGTATAAAGAAGCCAAAATTAAGTAAAACAGCTTAAAAATAGTTAACGCTGCTTTAACATTAAATATCAAAAGCCAGTCCAGCTCGATATATAAATCGGGGACTGGCTTTTTTTATGCACCCATTTTTATCTTTCCTATTTACGTTCCAATAAAATATTCCCCGAGGCATCTACCTCAGCCTGCCAGCCAGACATTATATAGGTGGTGGAAACCTTCTCGGTCAATAACACCGGCCCCGAAAACCACTGACCGGTTAGCAGATTCTCGCGCGCCATCACCGGCATATCACTATCCACAGCATACAAACTGGCCGTCTTATCTTGTTGCCTGTTTTGCTTCTGATCTTGTCGGGACAAAAATGGTTTATCCGCTGAAGCCAGTTCATTATTACCTTCAGAAAGCGCAACACGCACATTCACCAATTCAAGCTCTACATCCATCGCGTGCCCATAACGCTGTTCATGCCGCGCATGAAAATCCTGAGCCGACTGTGTCAGAGAAAGCCATGGCACATTTAAATAATAAGCCTGACCGAGGTAACGAACATCCACACTGTACTCGATCTGAATATCCTCCTGCTTCACACCTTCTGCAATCAGAGCCTGCCGCCCCTGTTCCACCAAAGGGGAAAAGCGTCGGGTTAGTGTTTCATGTTCGCACTCTGAAAATGGCAAGCCAATAGTTTGTGATAACTGTCGGGTGCGGGGGGCCACCAGCATGCCCAGTGCGGACAACACACCAGCATGAATCGGCACAATCGCATGTGTCATATCGAGTGCCTCGGCCAGGGCGCAGACATGCAAACCACCCGCACCACCGAACGACATTAGCGTTAATTCCCGTGGATCAATACCACGTTGAACTGACATCACTCTTAAGGCCTGCGCCATATGTTCATTGGCAAGCTGAATAATACCCAGCGCCGCCTCTTCTATAGATAACTCAAGTGCCTCTGCAAGCGAAGCAACCGCCTGTTCTGCTGCCATAACGTCAAGCGACATCGCCCCGCCCAAAAAGGCATCAGCTCGTAAGCGGCCTAAAACCAAATTTGCATCGGTGACCGTAGGCTGTGTCCCACCCTTGCCATAACAAGCTGGCCCGGGATCAGCACCGGCTGACTCGGGACCGACTTTTAACAAACCACCGTCATCAACACTGGCTATCGAACCACCGCCAGCGCCGATGGTGTGCATGTCAATCATAGGAATCGCTACCGGATAACGACCAATGCTGCCCTCGCTGGTGAGTTGCAGGTCGCCATCGATCATCGCGACATCGGTAGAGGTGCCACCCATATCAAAGGTCAGTAATCGGGCTTGGCTCGTTAACTGGCCCAGGTACTTCGCCGCCGCCAGCCCTCCCGCCGGACCTGACAAAACCATGTGTACTGCCTGTTGACCCGCCTGTTCTGCGGCAATGGTACCGCCCGAACTTTGCATGACAGACACCGTTGCCTTATTCGCCCTCTTATCCACTCCCAGGCACAGGCGTCGTAAATATTTTTCAACCAATGGACCCACATAGGCATTCAACCAGGTCGTCATGCCCCGTTCGTATTCTTTATATTCAGGCAAGATTGCTGACGAGCGGGATATAAAAATAGCATCGTCTAATTTCGAAATAGCCTTTTCTATTTCCTTTTCGAACCTGTCATCAACGTAGGAGAATAAAAAATTGATTGCCACTGATGCCGGCGCCAGTTCCTTCAACTTGGCCATTAGCACCGTAATATCCTCGGCATTCAAAGGTTGTAAAAGCTCGCCGCTGGGACCTATTCGGCCGCCTGTTTCAAGGCAAAGCTTGGCAGGAACGGGCGGCGGCACGGGCTGAGGCTGCAAATTATAAAGCTCACTGCGTACCTGACGACCAATCGTTAGCATATCCGCAAAGCCACGATTAGTAATAAAAGCGGTACGTACACCCTTGCCTTCCAGGATCGCATTGGTCGCAACGGTAGAGCCATGCACAATAAAAAATTCGTCGCCATCGGAAAGTTGATCAAGCCCAAGATCTTTTATGCCCTGCAATATCGACTGCTCGGGTGCAGCGGGCGTCGACAGGCATTTGTGAATCTGTATGGCATTGCTATGCCAGAGTACAAAGTCAGTAAAGGTACCGCCGGTATCAACACCCAGGATGTAAGTTGTGCCCATTGTTATTTTTTCTAAAGTGCTTGCCAATGTTAATCGAATGCATATAATTTTCGTCCAGTATGCTAACACAGGCTTGGCAATATCGGGTTCGACCTGTCATAGTAATCGCTGTAGTAACCGTTGTGGAAAAGTGAACATAAAAACAAAAGACATATGAGCCAGGAAACATTAATCAAAGCCAGACACCTCAGCCGTTACTACGGTCCGAACGTTGCGGTGAACAACATTCAATTTGAATTAAGTCGTGGCGAAGTCGTTGGCTTTCTTGGGCCCAACGGTGCGGGCAAGTCCACCAGCATGCAAATGATTACCGGCAACCTGGCACCTACCACCGGTTCGGTTGAGGTCTGCGGTATCGACTTATTGGATAAACCAAAACAGGCCAAGGCCCATATTGGTTATCTACCAGAACAACCTCCCGTATATAAAGAGTTGACCGTTGATGAGTATCTGAAGTTTTGTGCTCGCATCAACCGTATGGAAAAAATCAATATCGCTGCGGCCGTTGATAAAACCAAACAACGTTGTGGCTTGGCAAAAGTCGGCCATAGACTCATTGGTAATTTGTCGAAAGGTTATCAACAACGCGTCGGCATCGCCCAGGCCATCATCCACTCACCTGCGATTATTGTCCTTGATGAACCCACGGTCGGCCTTGACCCCATTCAGATACGTGAGATACGCACACTGATTCGCGAGCTTGGTGAAGAACACGGCGTTATTTTATCGACGCACATCCTGCCGGAAGTACAAATGACCTGTGACCGGGTGCAAATCATTCGCAGTGGTGAACTGGTTTATCAGGATACGATGGAAAACCTGTCGCAACAATTCCAGGGCAGTTGCGTTGTCATTGGGCTGGATAAAGAAATTAAAGAAAATGAAATTGCTAAGCTGCCCGATGTGGCATCAGTAGAAAGACTTGCTCCAAAACGCTGGCGCCTGTCGTTTAATGATGACGGAAAACCCATTTCGCAGCTGTCAAAACAAATTATCGAGAACGGTTGGGGGTTGACGGAATTGATCCCCGAACAAAAATCACTGGAAGATATCTTTGTCAACATCACCACCTCCGAAGATGATCTGGAAACGAACAAGGAAGACGTGGCATGATCTTTACCATTGCAGCGAGAGAACTACGTACTGCTTTCCTGTCACCGATCGCCTGGCTACTGATCGGCGTCATCCAGCTTATCCTGGGTTTTATGACCGGTTTTAATTTCCAGACCTATATTGAACAGGTCCAGCCACAACAACACCTTTATAAGACTGCACTGGGAATTACTGATTTTGTAGTGGTCCCACAAAATGGTGTTCTGGCATTTTTGATGATCTTTACCATACCGCTGATCTCCATGCGTGTCTTTAGCATGGAGAGAAAAAACAAAACCCTGACCCTGCTATTCTCGGCCCCCATTTCCATGACCGAGATTGTGATAGGTAAATACCTTGGCTTGCTGGCCATCGTACTGGTAATGCTTGCAGTGGTGACGATCTTCCCACTGAGCTTTTTGTTTTTCGGTACCTTAGACTTCGGCCTGTTCTTTAGTTCATTACTTGGTATCACGTTATTAAGTGCCACCTGTGCCGCGATTGGTTTGTACTTTTCCAGCCTGACTGACAACCCGATTATCTCCGCAATATTAACCTTCTTCACCATCATCCTGCTTTGGTTTATGTCGGTGATGCGCGGTGATAGTGCTGAAGGATTCAGCCTCGCGGACCTGTCCTTATCTACACACCTGGAAGCGTTTCAACGCGGCTTGTTCAGCAGTCATGACTTTATCTACTATCTGCTTTTCATCGCTGCTTTTTTGACCCTTACGGTAAAAAGACTCGACAGTGACAGGTTGCAGCACTAATGGAAATCAATAAAAAGACACGTAACCAGTTACGCCTGCAAGGGATCGGCTTTGTGATCATGGTGCTGGTAATTACTGGCCTACTGATCCAGGTCTCGCGTGAATACAATACCGAGTTCGACTGGACCGCCTCTGGTCGCCACACCTTAAATAAAGCAAGTATTAAGGTTGTAGAAAAAATTCAGGAACCTATGTTGATTACGTCGTATGCGACAGGTGATGAACTCAGTGAGACACGCATCCAGATACGCAACATCATAAAACGTTATCAAAAACAGAACGACAAGATAAGTCTTAAGTTCATTGACCCACAACTGAACCCGCAGTTAATCCGTGAACTGGGTATTCGTGTCGACGGCGAGATGATCGTCACTTACCAGAGTCGCACAGAACACTTACAGGACCTCACCGAGACGAGCATCACCAATGCGATCTATCGTTTACTACGCAGCACCGATAGACAGTTACTGTTCATGACCGGTCATGGTGAACGCAATCCATTGGGCGAGGCCAACCATGACCTGGGCATCTTTACCAGCAACCTCAGCAACAAAGGTTTTAAAGTTGCACCACTTAATTTAGGTAAGACCTTAGCCGTCCCCGCAAACACAACGGTACTGGTGATTGCCAGCCCACTGGTTGACTACCTTCCAGGCGAAACAAAAATCATCAAAGAGTATGTCGAGGCAGGTGGTAACCTGTTGTGGTTAATCGAGCCCGACAAAAATGAACTTCTAAAAGATTTGGCAGATTATCTGCAAATAAAACCGGTCAAGGGACTCATCATCGATCTGGATAATGGTCTGCTAGGCAATGATCCCACGCACGTGCTTGGGCAATACTTTGAACATGCCATTACCAACAGTTTTTCAACAACCCAGACTCTGTTTCCGCAAGTAGCTGGCCTTGATATTACAGCCAAACCAGATTGGTCTGTCGATCCTTTTGTACAGAGCATGTCACGTAGCTGGTTAGAGACAGGAAAAGTTGAAGGTGCCGTTAAATATAATGAGGCAAGTGATGTAAGCGGCCCACTACCATTCGGCTTTGCAATAACACGCATGGCTGGCAACGTTAGTGAAGAAGGTAAAGAAAAATCACAACATCAACAACGTATTATTATACTGGGTGATGGTGACTTTTTATCAAATACCTACCTGGGACTGCTGGGCAACCAGGCCATGGGTGAAAGTATCTTCAACTGGTTGTCACACGATGACAACTTTATCGAGATCCCGCCCAGTGTCGCACCGGACTCCAAGGTGGTTGCGACAGAAATGCATATGGCTATCCTCGGCATTGTATTTATTCTTTTACTCCCTGCTTTGCTGGTTGGCAGTGGCTTTTTCATCTGGCTAAGGCGCCGCAAGAAATAATATGTCACGGCTCAAACTATCAAAACGTAACCTGATCAACCTGGCTTTAGCCCTGATCGTTATTGCACTGGTACTGGTAGTTATCTACACGCCGGGGAAAGATGAACCCAGCACAAAAATAATTCAGACCGATACACCCTCCATTACTTCTATCAAGATTGAACGTATCGGCAATCAAGCTATTTCATTTCTATTGGAAGATAAAGATTGGCAGATGCTGGAACCGTTTGCGATGAAGGCCAACAAAATAAAAGTCGAAAGCCTGCTCGACTTACTTGAATACAACTACCATGCCCGATATGACCTGGCTCAGCTAGCCGACCTGGATGCAAAACAATATGGTCTGGACATACCTCGCACCACTATCACCTTTAATGAAAAACATAAGTTTGAGTTCGGTAGCACTGAACCACTGAATAAATATCGTTACATCCGTTACCAGGATACGCTATATCTAACTGATGACTTTTATTACCATCGTATTCTCGGTTCAGCGACAACGTTTCTTGATCATGCCCTGATCGACAAAAAACATAAAATCACAAAAATTGAATTGCCCGGCCTAACCCTCACCTTGAAAGATGCTAAGTGGCAAGCAAAACCAAAGCCGAAGAAGTACAGTAATGATCAAGCCAATGAATTAGTAGATCACTGGACGCTTAGCCACGCTATCGAGATCCATTCCTATCCTCCCGCAAGAGGGACAGGACAAGTACGTATACATCTGGAGGGGGGAGCAACGCCCATCCTGTTTGACATCTTCACCTTTAATGATGAATTTTTTCTGGGCCGCAAGGATCTAAATATTGCATACAAGCTTGCTGCTGAGAAACGCCGAGACCTGCTGCAACTGCCTCCACCTATCAACCCTGACGCCGCTATTAACTAAATACTAGCGAAATAAAACGAATGCCTGAACTCCCCGAAGTCGAAACTACCTGTCGAGGCATCGCACCCAGCATTACAGATCAAATCGTCGCTAAAGTTATCGTGCGTCAACCCAAACTTCGTTGGCCAATACCAAAAAATCTCAACACAAAACTCAAAGGTCAGGTTATAAATAGTGTTAGCCGTCGAGGAAAGTACCTGTTACTTGGCTCCGGTGCCGGCACAGTCATTATGCACCTCGGCATGTCAGGCAGTTTGCGTATTATTGATAGCAAAACAACTCCGGAAAAACACGACCACGTTGATATTATTTTTGAAAACGGGCAATGCCTGCGTCTGCGTGACCCACGTCGCTTTGGTGCTGTGTTGTTTACTACTGGCGATCCCTGCCAGCATAAACTACTCGCCAACCTGGGGCCGGAACCACTTGAACAAGATTTCAACGCAGATTACCTGTTTAACAAATCACGCAAGCGCAGTATCACCATCAAGTCATTTATTATGGACAGTAAAGTGGTCGTTGGTGTCGGCAACATTTACGCGAGTGAATCTTTATTTAAAGCCGGCATTCATCCTAAAAAATCTGCCGGTAAGGTCTCAAAAGAAAAATATAAGCTATTAGTCAAGGCCATCAAAGCGGTATTAAAAGCCGCGATTAAATCAGGCGGAACAACCCTAAAAGATTTCACAAAAAGTGACGGTAAACCCGGTTACTTTAAACAATCACTCAATGTCTATGGGCGCAAAGGACTACCCTGTCCGGCTTGTAACAAAGCTATCACCCATAGTGTCATCGGACAACGTGCAACCTACTATTGCACTCAGTGTCAAAAATAAACTCGCTGGCTAATAAATGCTTACATTATCGGCGCTCATATTAATGCTTCTTGTTTTTGCCACGCTAACCGTGCAGTTTCAATTACGCTTCAACACGTCGTCCGAACTAACGAATAACCAGACAAGAATTCGAACCTGGTGGGTTATTTACTTTGTATGCATCCCTGCATTCTATCTTGGTAGTTATGCGCTAACCCTTCTCGCCTATGCTCTGATTTACTGGGCAGCCTTTGAATTCTCCCGTTTATGTGATGTTCGTATTAATATCACTCGTGTTCTTTTCCTGACACTAGGCATTATTGTCTACAATATTATTATCGATAGTTTTATAAATCAGGCGCATCTTTTTTTTATATTACCAATGCTTGTGCTTGGTATTTCACTTATGTTTTCAGCATCAGTTAATACCCGCATTGTAGTGATGCTGGTGTTTTTTATTTCGTCCATCCTGTCGATTCAATTAATATCACAGATGAGTGACAAACTTGGTTACGATAGTGGCCTGGTTCTTTTGTTTCTATTTTTTATTACCGCTGCAAATGACATTTTTCAGTATTTGTGTGGAAAACTATTTGGTAAAAAACAACTCTCCCCCAATTTGAGCCCCAACAAAACAATCGAAGGCGCACTTGGTGGTATATTTATTACAGGCCTGATATTCGCATTTATATTGCCATATGTTATTAGCGTCACATGGGCTGTTGCACTATTTATTGGGTTCTTTGTGTCCGTTCTCGGAATTAGTGGTGATTTATCTTTTTCATATTTTAAACGTCTCGCTGGCGCAAAAGATTCCGGCTCATCAATACCTGGCCATGGTGGTTTGCTTGATCGAATTGACAGTTTGACGCTTACTGCACCTGGATTTGGCCTTTGCCTGAGTTTAGTTAGCTAAATAATTATAGGAGATCATATGAACGACCATAATGAAGACCGTGAAAAATTACGCCTGATACAGGCTGTTTTTGAAAATGCGGTAAAAAATAATACGATCGATGACTTAAAACCCTATACCGATCCAGAATTTTCTTTCGTTTCCTTCACGGACCGTTCATTTTCAGACTTTGATACATTTAGTCGGCAATGGAGCAGCACTCGAAAAGAAATGGTAGGCTCCGGGAGTTTTTCGACCAACCTTGAACCCGATCCGTCATTGTTTGTCGATGATATCGCCATTTGCCACGGCAACTCTCAAAACAATATGGTTAATAATAAAGGCGTTGAATACGAGTTCACATCCCATTGGACCGTCGTTTTCAAACGCAGAGAGGGTGAATGGAAAATTCTACGCGCTCACAATAGTTTGAATCCATTTTCTAATCCCATGCTCAAGCACGCCGTCAAAGCCACTATTTTCAAAACCGGTCTTTTTGCATTTATTTCAGGTGGAGTAATATGTTCTCTTTTAACATATTTGATTCAAGCATAAGCTTTGCCGCTGCGATTATCAGCACCATTATTGTAAGCTTTGTATTTTTAAAAATGAGTTTCGCATATACGAAAAAAAGGGCACGCAAGCGTTATGCAGATGGTAAGTTACAAGTCCCATCAATGTCATCGTTCAAAAACCTGAGTAAATTATTATTTATTTCCAGCATGCTGTTGACGCTTACAAGTTTCTGGGTAAGCTCTAGCCTTTTTTTAACTTTTCATGCACAACCTGTTTTCCAATCTATAGGCATCGCATTAGTTCTGTTTGGTTACATAAACCTACATCGTGCATTTAATAATCTTGGTGATAATTACTCACCATTATTTGATGCCTATCTCCCATCTTCACTGGTGACGACGGGCTCGTATCGATTTATTCGACACCCTATTTATCTTTTCAACTTATTTGTCAGTTTTGGATTAGCTATTTCAAGTGGCTCAGGTATTGTCGTTATCAACGCAACAATTGGCTTATTTTTTATTTTAAAAACAATTTCAATTGAAGAGACCTACTTAAAGAGTCATTTCGATAATTATCTCGCTTATTCGAAAAATTCATGGCGGCTAGTGCCCTTTCTGTATTAATGCACATAATCGACTACTGTACAATCGCCATGCCCTCACCACGGGGGTCGCTGTCTGCGCTAACCTCATTATCACTCTTATCTACAGTCACAACCTGCATATTACCGTAGGTGTGTTTTAACTCTCGCAGAGTATGTCCACGTTGATTTAGTGCATCAATGTCAGCACCGGAAAAGGCTTCCGGCTCATACTGAACTTCATCAGGTAAATATTGATGATGAAAACGAGGCGCAGCAACAATCTCTTCTGCAGAATCACCTTGTGTTACCGCCAGGATGCTATGCAAAACCATAGTGATGATGCGACTACCACCGGGTGTACCAAGTATCGCCAACTTATCTTTACTCTCAACAAAGGTAGGACTCATGCTGGATAACATCCGTTTACCCGGTGCGATTGCATTCGCCTCTGCCCCAACAAGACCATAGGCATTTGGTGCACCCGGTTTGGAAGAAAAGTCATCCATTTCATCATTCAGCAAAATACCGGTGCCCGGTGGCACAAAACAGGAGCCGAATGGGTAGTTAATACTTAAGGTCGCCGCGACACGATTACCTTGTTTATCAATGATCGAAAAGTGTGTGGTATGGTTTCCCTTTGGTTGGTCATCAATGCCCGGCAACATTGCGCTAGCCGTCGCGGCCTTTATATCAATATCACTTCCTAATTCATTTGCGTATTCTTTACTTATTAATTTTTTGATGGGTACGCGTACAAAACCTGTATCCCCTAAATGCACTGCCCTGTCCCGATAGGCTCGACGCATCACTTCGATCAATAAATGTTTTTGATCAATGTCGCTTAACGTTGACCACTTATGTTGCTCCAACATGTTGAGCATCGAGATGAGCGCAACGCCACCTGAAGAGGGGGGCGCAGCTGCTGTCACTTTATAATCTGCGAACTGCCCGATTACTGGTTTGCGTTCAATCACGCGATAGCGTTGCAGATCGGTAATGCTCCAGATACCACCCGCCTCTCGTGTACCCTCAGCTAATGCCCAAGCTACATCGCCTCGGTAAAAGCCATCCGCTCCTTGCCTGCTCATTCGTTGCAGGGTATTCGCCAAATCCGTTTGCTTTATCATATAGCCAGGCTCGGGGACGTCATTATTTTGTAAAAAAATCCTGGCTGCATCCGGTGATGCACGCAACGCATCAAGACGAAAATTTGCCATCCGCCGATAGTGTTCCGTAACCGCAAAACCGTCATTAGCCGCTTTAATTGCCGGCGCTAACACTTTTCTCAGAGGTAAGGTTCCATAGCGTTGATTGATATGCATCAGAGCTGCAGGTTGGCCCGGGATTCCAGCTGAGAGCGGACCATCTATCGAAAGCTTTGGAATCACATCGCCATTATTATCCAGATACATATCACGGTGTGCTTTTAAAGGCGCGACCTCTCGACCATCTATCATCACAGATTTATTATCGACAACACGGTGTAATAACCAAAAGCCACCACCACCCATTCCCGAACTATAAGGTTCGACAACGGCAAGCGTTGCACTCACCGCAACGGCGGCATCAAAGGCATTACCGCCCTGATTTAAGATATCGATTCCAGCCTGGGTTGCAACTGGATGGGCACTGGCGACAGCATGTTGAGGTTGGGAGTTTTGCTGGCAGGCAACTAACGATAGTGCAAATAGATATATAAAATATTTTCTCATTGCCTTCTCAATTTTACGTGGCTCAATCGCGACTCGGTCTTGGATCAATTCGATATAGAACAGCTGAAAAGTTATACGTCTGTTTAACCTACATCAAGATGCTTTACGCCCGGTCAGTTTCTCATACTTGAGCTTGAGCACACCATCCGATTCTACGTTATCCGGATCTTTGACGATGCAGTCCACCGGGCAGACTTCTATACACTGCGGCTCAGCAAAGTGACCAATACACTCGGTACATAAATTAGGATCTATATCGTAGATCTCATCACCCTGTGAAATAGCGTTATTCGGGCACTCAGGCTCGCAGACATCACAGTTGATGCATTCATCGTGAATTAGTAGGGACATACGGGACTACCTTGGAAATATCTGACAGTAATACTCAATTAAATCTGGAAAACCGAATCTTAGCGCATTCTTTGCTCAATTGCAGCCACCACGTTGTCAGGCACAAAGGGGCTGATGTCGCCACCCAGTTTGGCAATTTCGCGCACCAGGCTTGAGGATATATAGGAGTATTGTTCCGCCGGGGTGAGGAATACGGTTTCGATGTCACCACGTAGATGGCGGTTCATGCTGGCCAGCTGGAACTCATACTCAAAGTCAGACACCGCGCGCAGGCCACGCACGATCACCGTGGCATCTTTCTCGCGCATAAACTCGACCAACAGGCTGTTAAACCCACAAACCTCAACATTGTCATGTTGGCCCAGAACTTCCTGGGTTAAACGGATTCGATCTTCAAGGCTGAAGAACGGCGCCTTATCAGCATTCTGTGCCACTGCCACCACGACCTTGCCAAACAAACGGCTAGCGCGATGCACAAGGTCGGTATGCCCATTGGTAACAGGGTCAAAGGTTCCTGGGTAAATAGCGACTAAATCAGACATAGGCTAAAGATACGCAACCCTTATATGGCTTACAAGCCTGAAGATGTCAGCGATGATCTCAGCTATGGACCTGATAAAGGGAATAATGCACCTGCCCTGCCTTTTTCTCTCGGTATTGATGCCATTCGGTGGGCAAACTATTCTGATCGAGGCTGCCGTCGTGTTCGATATAAATCCAGCTGCCCGGCTTTAACCAGCCTCCGGTCTGTAACTGCTTGGCTGTAGCAGGGATAAGATCAAGATCATAGGGCGGGTCCAGGAAAATGATATCGTAGGCAGTAGCGGTTTGTTTTAAGAAGGTCTCGGCCTGGCCGTGGAAGAAGGTTGCACGTTTGCTATTAACTTTTACAGTTGTCTCTTTAATAAACTGAATAACCTGGCGGCTGGTGTCAACAAAACTAACCTCACCAGCGCCTCGCGACAACGCCTCTAAACCCAAAGCACCACTTCCACAAAAGAGATCGAGACAACGCGCACCGCCCAGAAAAGGGTTCAACCAATTAAATAGCGTTTCACGAACCCGATCTGGCGTCGGCCGAAGATGTTCGACTTCCGGGAACTGAAACTTGCGGCCGCGCCACTCGCCACCAATAATGCGCAGCGTCTGTTGACCCCGGCTTGCCATGTAACGACTTACTTTTGTTCCGTATCTTTTATTTTGGTGTCTTCGAGTTTAGCTTCACCACCGACCATGACAATCACCAGCTCATCCGGATGTACACGGCGTTTGAAAGCATCTTTAATATCGGCAACTGTGACCTCCTCAACATTGTCATTAAAGGTCGATAAGTAATCCAACGGTAAATCGTAAAATCCGATCATCGCAACATACTCGGTGATGTCCTTATTTGAATCGATACGTAAAGCAAAACCACCAGTGATGTTTTTCTTTGTGCTAACCAGTTCTTCTTCAGTAGGCCCTTCTTCAATGTATTTCTTAACCGTCTCCAACAACACCTCAAGCGCTTCCTCGGCCTGCTCGTTTTTGGTTTGCAGTCCCATAATAAAGGGACCCTTATCACGCATCGGCGAGAAATAACTGTAGCTGCTGTATGCCAGACCACGAGACTCACGTATCTCATCTACAATGCGTGAACCAAAACCACCGCCACCGAGAATATGGTTGCCGACATACAAGGCAAAGTAATCTTCATCGCCGCGTTTGCTTCCTTCCTGTCCAACCAGGATATGGGTCTGCTTGGATGGATGGTTTTGTTTAATTTTATTGGTTTCTTTAACAGGAGATACTTTAGGCAGTTCCCCCGCCTTTTCGCCCTCGGCTAAACCGTTAGTAAGTTGTTCTACTATGGCCTTAGCTTTGTCCTTATCAACCGCACCAACGACAACGACGGTTGCATTTTTTGCTACATAATATTTCTTGTAGAACGCAACAAGATCCTCAAGTTTAATCGCGGTGATCGAGTCTTCAGTGCCGCTACTCGGTGTTGCATAAGGGTGTTCCTTATAGATAGCGTCGTAAAAAGCAAGATCAGCTAGCGAACCAGGAGATTCCTTGCGGTTTTTTAAACCGACCATCACGCGTTTACGTTCGCGTTCAAATTCTTCGTTAACAAAGATTGGCTTCTGCAAAATCAGTGCAGTCATTTCCAGAGCTGTATCCAGCCACTCTTTTTCAGTCAGACTACGTAAATTAAACACAGCCATGTCACGGTGAGCGCTACCACTAAACTGCGCACCCACATTATCAAAGCGTTCAACGATTTGGTTAGTATTCAACTCACCCGCACCGTGATCCATTAACAGGTTAGTCATCAGAGCAAGGCCGGGTTTACCCTCATCACGCGCACTGCCTGCATCAAAGACAATTCGTACATCGACCATCGGTAACTGAGGTGCGTGTACGTATAACACTTTTACCCCTTTATCACTTTGCCATGTCTGAATATTAAGACCTTCGCCCTGCATGATGGGATCAGATTCTTGATTACCAGTCAGGCCATAAACTACCGCGACGATAACAATCGCAATAAATAATATAAAAAAATTCTTTTGATTAAACATAATGTATTAGTGCCGTGTATTTAATGTCGTGTAGAAACAGGGTTATGGGGGCGTTGCTTCTTACTCGCCATGCTTTGTGGTTCCAGCACTGCAACAGTAAGGTGGGTATCAACAAAATATTTTTGCGCTACTTGCTGAACTTGCTCTGCGGTCACTGCTTTGATTCTTTCCAGATACTCATCCGCCATTTGCCATTTAAGACCGGCCGTCTCCAGCGTGCCAATCACCATCGCCTGATAAAACACGGAATCTTTTTCATAAACATCACCTGCAATCACCTGTGCTTTAACTCGATTAAGTTCAGCGTCACTGACTTTTTCTTTTTTAACAATCTCGATCTGTTCCAGTATCGCATTCTCAACAGATGCCACCGTCTGACCCTGTGCTGGAGTCGCATCAAACAAAAACATCTCATCGTATTTCGCATGCATGTTGTAGCCCACATCAGCATTCACAGCAATCTGTTGATCGCGTACTAACATCTTTGGCAAACGCGAACTACCACTGCCGCTGAGGACACCCGCCAGGACTTCCAGCGCATAAGGTTCCCAGTCATGTTCAACCGTTCTTAACACGGGAACTTTATAACCCATCAGCATATAAGGCACCTGTGCCGGCGCACGTACCGTTACCCGACGTGGTCCCAGCTGTGTGCGTTCTTTGCGTGGCTTTAATGTTGCAACTTCTTCACGTTTAAGTGGGCCAAAGTGTTTCCTTGCCAGCTCATAAACTTCGTCAGGGTCGACATCACCCGCAACGACGATAGTCGCATTATTTGGCGCATACCATTTCTGATACCAGTCGCGCAGATCATCAACATTCATGTTGTCGAGGTCATCCATCCAGCCGATGATAGGATTTTTATAGGGATTGTTGTCATAGGCCGCCGCATTAAATTGCTCATAGGTTAAAGAGCGCGGTTTATCATCGGTACGCATCCGACGTTCTTCTTTAACGACTTCAATCTCTTTTTTAAATTCTTCTTCAGGCAACGTCAGGTTGCGCATGCGATCAGCTTCCATCTCAAAGCTGACTTCAAGCCGACTCTTCTCCAGCAATTGAAAATAGGCCGTGTAATCTCTGCCAGTAAAGGCATTATCACGACCACCATTTTCCTTAATGATCTTGGAAAAATCGCCAGGCTTAAACTTGTCGGTGCCCTTGAACATCATGTGTTCCAGAACATGAGAGACACCGGTGATACCGTTGTACTCCGAACTGGAACCTACTTTGTACCAGACCTGCGAGACAACGACAGGAGCGCGATGATCTTCTTTCACCAGAAGTTTCAGGCCATTTTCAAAATCATATTCATGCACAGCCGTTTTTGCTGAGACCGTGCTGATAGAAAGAGAGACGAGGACAGGCAGTCCGATCAGGACTGCTAAAAAATACTTTCGCATAGTGTTTCAGATTCCAGGTTAAGTAGTACGTTTGCTTTGTCTAAGAAGATTCTCAAATTACCATTCTGAGACGCACCAGTACCGCAAATGTCAGGCAAATGCTAGGATAGCGCACTTGCGAGCAATTAGGCACGCAATCAAATTCATTACATCTAGACTAACATGGCCCTATTTAGTTTCAAAAAACCCAAAGACAATAGTTCCGAAGAAAAAAACTGGCTGGGCCGCCTAAAAAGTGGTCTGTCCCGCACCCATCAGCAACTCGCCAGTGGTCTGGGTGACCTGTTTTTAGGTGAGCGCGTCATCGATGATGACCTACTTGAAGAAATAGAAACCAGCCTGCTTACCGCTGATGTGGGCATTGAGGCGACCCAGGCCATTATCCAGTCACTAACCGAGCAGCTTGCACGTAAACAGTTGGCCAATAGTGAAGCGCTTTATCAGGCGCTACGTAATCAGTTAATCGACCTGCTGAAATCATCCGCTCAATCATGGACCATCCCGGAACAGGACACGCCTTATAGTATTCTGGTCGTCGGGGTAAATGGTGCAGGTAAAACAACCACCATCGGTAAACTGGCTAAGCATTTACAGAATGCCGGTGAAAAGGTCTTGTTAGCCGCGGGTGATACCTTCCGGGCCGCTGCCATCGAACAATTACAGACCTGGGGTGAGCGAAACAATGTCACTGTCATCGCCCAGCAGCAAGGCAGTGACTGCGCCGCCGTTGTATTCGATGCCATGCAGGCCGCCACTGCGCGTAAAGTGGATGTCATCATTGCCGATACCGCTGGCCGCCTGCAAACCCAGTCCCACTTGATGGATGAGTTAAAAAAGGTCAAACGGGTCATGGGCAAACATGAGCCACAGGCCCCCCAGGAAGTCATGCTGGTGCTGGATGCCAGTACCGGACAAAATGCCCTGATTCAGGCTAAGCAGTTTAGTGAAGCCGTCGGTGTCACGGGTATTACCCTTACCAAGCTTGATGGCACTGCAAAAGGTGGTATTGTGTTCGCTATCGCCAAACAATTAAAAATACCCATCCGCTTCATTGGTGTGGGGGAAGGCCTGGATGACTTGCAGGTGTTTGATGCAGAAACCTTTGTTGATGCATTATTAGAAAGAGATAATTAATTACAATAATTTAAGGGGAGCCACGCACTAGCAGAGCAAGTGCGTTACGACGATGATAAAGTTTCTTCAGGCAACGAAACGTTATCCAGGTGGTCATGACGCCTTGCTGAATGTGAATTTTGAAATGCAGCAGGGTGAGATGGCCTTTCTCACCGGCCATTCCGGTGCCGGTAAGAGTACCCTGCTCAAACTCATTGCCCTGATCGAACGCACCTCCCGTGGTCAGGTGATCATCAATGGTGAGAATACCAGCAAGGTAAAGTCACGCCGCATCCCCTACTTCAGGCGAAACATCGGCATTATCTTTCAAGACCACCAATTGCTATTTGATCGGACTGTCTACGACAATGTCGCCCTGCCGCTGATCATTGCTGGCCAGCCGCCCCGCGAGATAGCCCGCCGCACCCGTGCAGCGCTGGATAAAGTGGGCCTGCTAAATAGAGAAAAGAGCTACCCAATTACCTTGTCCGGTGGTGAACAACAACGGGTCGGCATCGCCCGTGCGGTGGTCAACAAACCTTCCTTATTATTGGCCGACGAGCCGACCGGTAATCTCGACCCGGAACTCTCCTGGGAGATCATGCAGGTCTTTGAGCAATTTCGTCAGGTTGGCGTGACAGTGATGGTTGCCAGTCATGACCTGGATATGATCCAGAAGATGGGACACCGCATCCTGGCACTAAAGGCAGGCCAGTTAATCGGTGATACTGCCCAGCCAGGTCAGGGCTAAGTTGCGAAAAATATGGCCATGAAACCAGATCAACTATTTGAAGATGTCGTCAGCCGGGACAAACCTGGTCTCAGCACCAGCATCCGCACCTATTTCCTGCGCCACGCGCAGGTCTTCTTTTACAGCCTGGGCCAGTTGTGGCGCACCCCATTTTCGATGTTTATGACCGCGGCGGTGATTGGTATTGCCCTAGCTTTACCGACCGGTATGCACGTTTTACTCAGCAACGCCCAGCAACTCAGTGGTGGCTGGGACGGTGCCGCCAAGGTCTCGTTATATCTAAAGCAAAAAACAACCGAGCAACAGGCGCAAAAGCTAGCCAACAAAATCCGCAAGCGCGAGGAAGTTGCCGAGGTTGAGTACATATCCAGTAAAAAAGGGCTGGAGGAGTTCAAACAGCGCACCGGTTACGATACCGCGCTCAAGGCACTGGATGACAACCCTATCCCCGCTACCCTGGTGGTAACCCCCAGCTTAAGCTTCAATGACGCCGAACAAATTGAGGCCCTGGCCGAACAGCTTGGAAAATACAAACAGGTCGATCTGGTGCAACTCGATAGCGAGTGGGTCCAGCGCCTGTTTGCGATTATGGATATTGTAAGTCAGGGTGTGGTCATCCTGGGTATTATGCTGTCGATCGGTGTGCTGTTGGTCGTCGGTAACACGATTCGATTGGCCATCCAGAACCGCCGCGATGAAATAGTCATCGTTAAGCTCATCGGTGGGACCGATGCCTTCATCCGCCGTCCTTTCCTATATACTGGATTTTGGTATGGTTTTTTCGGCGGCCTCATCGCGCTCATTTTGGTGTTTTTGAGCCTGTTTCTGATGAGCGGGCCCGTTGAGAATCTGGCTGGTCTCTATCAGAGTCAATTTGACCTTCATAAAATGGATTTCAGGACGATAATAACCATACTGGCTCTAAGTATTGGGCTAGGCCTTGGTGGCTCGTGGATCGCAGTAGGCCGCCATTTGCGTGAAATAGAACCACGCTAACCGTATGATTTTTCCACCTCATTTAGGTCTGCTAACTGACTTCACGTCTATAATGAGGTGGATGAAAAGAGTAATATCACTATGATGAACGAACAGAAAACTCGCATTCTTGTGGTCGACGGGTCCTCCGTGACGCGTGCCATCCTGACCCGAATTCTGCAGGAAGAGGTCACCAATGCCGAAGTGTATCCTTGTGCCAGCGGTGAGGAAGCGCTCACTCTGCTTAATCATAGTAAATATGACCTGGTTTCAACCGCGCTCATGTTGCCCGATATGGATGGCCTGGAACTCAGTAGCCAGATCAGGGCTTCGAAGACACACAGCTATATCCCGGTTATCGTCGTCTCCGGCGATGCGGACGCCAGATTACTCAAAGAAGGCTTCGAGGCTGGGGTCACTGACTATTTCGACAAATCCCAGGGCTACAAGGCCTTTGGTGGTTTCATCCGCTCTTTTGTGCAACGCCACTCGGGACTCATTGGCCATATTCTGTTTGTAGAAGACAGCGCAACGGCTGCAGCCGTTATCCAGAAAATTCTGGAAAAACATGGCCTTAAAGTAACCCGCTTTTCTACTGGTGAGGACGCACTGAACGCACTCGAGAACCGGCGGGAGGATGAACAGGGCCATGATGAATACGACATGGTCATTACCGATTTCATCCTTGAAGGTGATATGACCGGCGGCGATCTCTTACACGCCATCCGCGCAAAAATGCACATGTCACAACAGGAGTTACCTGTTCTGGTACTGACCAGTTCCGAAGAGCCACAGACCCAGGTAGAGGTTTTTCATGCTGGCGCCAATGACTTTGTAAACAAACCCATCATTGAGGAAGTCCTGATTGCCCGAGTAAGGGCCTTATTGCTTATCAAGCATCAATACGATGCCCTGAAGAAACAGGCTGAAGCGATGCGCTGGATAGCTGTGACAGATAGCCTGACCGGGGTCCGCTCAAAGCGCTATCTGGTCGACAATGGTGAAGCCTATATCAGCAATCCCGACTACCAGCCCGTCTGGGCAATGCTGCTGGATATCGACCACTTCAAACGAATAAACGATAGTCTGGGCCATATTACCGGCGATCACGTCCTGGCTGAGATGGGTGAAAAGCTCAATGCCGCATTCAGAGACGGTATGGTTGTGCGTTTTGGGGGCGAAGAATTCTGCATCCTTTTGCCCAATATGAACGCCGATCAGATGCTGGAACGGGCTGAAATGCTCAGGAGTGAGCTGGCCAGTATGAAACCAGCCGGGGTCGAAATATCGGTTAGTATTGGCCTGGCCTGTACTGCTGACCACCCGGATGACAATCTCACCAAATTCCTGTCCGTTGCGGATAAGGCGCTCTATAAGGCCAAAGAGAATGGCCGGAACCGTATCTATATATATACTGCTGATGGTGCCACCGCCTCCCCCTGGAATGAAGATTCCAGCATTTCCGAGGCTATCACGACCTTTACCCACTAAATATTAAGGGTAACTGACTGAAAAATCTCCATTTTCCAGTGAACTTCCACTAAATTTGGCACTCTATGTTGTAGAGTGCTAGTATTAATCCATCCTAATGTACGGGGGTTACAGAATCCATGAGTAAAACACTAAACATGAACATGCCAGTTCCTGCAGGTAGCCTCGATGCCTATATGCAGACTATATCGGGTATTGATGTCTTGAGTGCTGAAGAAGAGAAAGCGCTGGCTTTCCGACTCAGGGACGACAACGATCTTGAAGCTGCGCGTCAGCTCATTATGGCGCATCTCCGTTTTGTCGCGCACATTGCACGCAGCTATTCTGGTTATGGCCTGGCTCAAAATGACCTGATTCAGGAGGGCAACATCGGTTTGATGAAAGCGGTTAAGCGTTTTGATCCCAATGTTGGTGTACGCCTGGTCTCTTTTGCTGTCTACTGGATTCGCGCTGAGATTCACGAGTTCGTTTTACGTAACTGGAAAATTGTAAAAGTTGCCACTACAAAAGCGCAACGTAAATTATTTTTCAACCTACGCAGTTCTAAAAATCGTCTTGGCTGGTTTAACCATGCTGAAGTTCAGCAGGTAGCAAATGATCTGGGCGTATCAACTAAAGATGTGCTGGAAATGGAATCACGCATGAGTGGCCAGGATATCGGCTTCGACTTGCGCGATGACGATGATGAAGATACACCATCTGCACCTTCAACCTATTTGCAGGATGCCTCTGAAGGACCTGCCGAACAGTTTGAAAATACGCAGTGGGAATCGCACAATAAAACACGCCTGATTAATGCCCTATCAGCATTAGATGAACGCAGTCAGGATATTGTTCAGTGCCGGTGGTTGAATGAGAACAAAACAACTTTGCAGGATCTTGCTGATAAGTATGGCATTTCAGCAGAACGTGTTCGTCAGGTTGAAAGCAATGCCATGAAAAAATTACGGACTGCATTAAGTTAACTAACTTTTGATTTGCCCGTCGCTTCGGCCATCCGTGGCCTCGACCATATGTTCCTGACATGGTCTACCTCGTCCGTCCATGGACTCGTCTCGCGACATAAGCACATGACCTCCAGGGACGGAGGAAATGCAAAAGGGTTGTCAGGAACAATCCTTGCCCATGTGTAAAAAAACGCCGTCTCTTTAGACGGCGTTTTTTTTATTCTTTTTTATCATCTGTTGCGGGCGGTTCGGGTGGAGTAAGATCAGGCACATCTTCTTCATCGTCGTCATCAGGTGCCTCTACCAGGTTCTCTTCAATTTTTTGTTTAAGCTGACCGAGCTCATTCTCGATATGCTTCAAACCTTCTTTTTTCGCACCGCCACCTGAATACATCTGCGTATACTCCTTAAGCATGTTCTCCATCGATTGCATCGCCTCATCCAGGTCTTCCTGAAGCTTATCTCGTTCTGCCGACACCTGTTTCATTGATGCACGTAATTGTGCAAGCATTTTAGGATTGCCTGAATCATGATCAACCGTGACCGCTTCAGCACTAGCAATCAACTTGCGATATGCATTCGCCATACTTTCTACATCTTTCTTAACATTATCAAGGGCATCGCGATCATGCCCCATAAAAAGTTTCAAAACATGGTTATATATTTTCTTTTCACAACCAAGCATTGATTTAGCTGTTTGCCCAGCTTGTACATCGTCCATATTATGAACCTTCTGCAACGACTCAACTAGCTTGTCTTTTCGGCTTCCTTCTTTTTGCTTGAGCAATTCGATAAAACGTTTACATAGAGAGTTATCCTTCTGTTTACGCCGAATAACCATGAAAATAATAATCACTGCAGCAAGCGCCAATACCACGCCAACCTGAGAAAAAACGACAAGTAACCCTGTTATAACTTCATTCATCTGTCAGAGCTTCCTCAACAGCGGCTTCTTCTTTTTTCTGACGCTTCTTCCAAATTCGATATGCAAACCAGCCGCCACCGATGACAATTACATTCGCTCCAATGATCATCGCTACGACAACAAGCCAGCTAAATCCGTCTTTCTCTTCCGTTGCGTGTTCTTCACTGGTTGATTCCTTATGGTCTTTATCATCCCCATCTTTGGCCTTCTCATGCTTTTCTTCTGGCTTTTCTTCAGCGTGTTTTTCCTCAACAGGCTTTGCTTTTACCTTCAAGGCAAGTGACTGCGACTTATCTGTCACAGACAAGACCTTTTCAAAATCCATTTTAATGGCTTCATCGGTATAGCGTGTTCCTGCCAACGTCAAAGTAAATGTCTTATTGGCATACTTATTCGGGATATCAACCGTCCAGGTCTGATCGCTATCCTGCTTGGTGATTAACGTTTCCCCATCGGGTAATGTCACCTGCATCGAGACTGACTCTGGTCTTATAAGACCAGAATGTGGCTTGATCACAACATTGTATGGCTGATGTGTATCTGTTTGGGATATAGAGATATTTGCCGGACTGTCATACACCTGTAGAGTATGTTGAATGGCACGCACAAAGGTCAGACTCTTTGCTCTTATCGATAATTCGTATTCACCCGCCGTCTTGATCTGATCAACCGTCTCACTATAAACGCCATCGCCCTTAATAACATCAGGCGCACTACCTGCATCTGCCAATGCCAGTTTTTCTATATGACCATCTTTATTGGCTTGTTTAACTTCAAATTTTGTTTTTTCCAGCAGGTTTTTATGCGTAACGGTTTTACCTTCTTCAAGCAGACGGGCGCGCACATCAAAATGATCACCCAACATAATCGTATTCGGCAATTTATCAACTTTCAACCGTAGATTACTGACGACCATCACCCGGTTATCAGGATCTACTTTCGCTTGTAATTTCCATTCACCTGCTGCGGGTCCTTTGGCAGTGATCAGATCATAGCCTTGATCATGATGCCAGCTCACATTTTCCGGGTGTGTTTTTGCGGACCATGTCTTACCGTCTGGTGTGGTTAATTGTGTTGCAGGCGAATCCTTGGCCAGGAAGATTAGTACAGTGATGTCACTAACATGCTTATCAACCGTAAACTTATTTTCTTCAATCGGTACCGTGTCTGGCTTAACCGACTTTTCAAACAACTTCAAAAAAATACGCTGTAATTGTTCAGCACTATCAACTTGTTCAAACGAACCTTTGGTCGCGCCTGACAAAGCATTTAACAAATCTGCATCTGCATTTTGAGATAGCGCAATAGAATGAATGGTTGCATCTGCAGCTTCAATCCGGGGCAAAATGTCATGAAGTAAGCGACGACGTGATTGTTCATTAAGGCGTGCGTCTTTACCAATATCAACCATGCCATCGGTTAACAAAATCAGGTGTCGTTCATAATGGGGGTCTGGTCTGGTCCAGTCACTTGTTGAACGTTTGATCGCTTCCTCGATATTGGTAAACAAGCCACGCGAGTGGATCTTACCCGCCTCGACCATCGCCTGTTTTTTCCAGGCCTTGTTTACCGTACCCAGTTTTACCTGCATATTGACATAGCGCCCAAATGTCCAGATTCCACTTTTTGTTTTTTCGGGTAAGAGCCCAACCAGCATTTTGACGGCGGGTGCACGCAGATTCTTTGGGTCGTTTTTCTTCATGCTGCCGGAGACATCAATCAACACCCTTACATCGCTCACGGCTTCTGCCCTGACGAGAAGAGGACTGATCAAAAGCAGACCTACAAACCAAAACCGCAGGTGCACACGTAACCGATGCGCCTGGCTCGGAGCTGAAATTTTGTATCGCACTAAGAAACTCTTTTTATCCGCAAAATCATACTAATATTAGCGGAAAAAGTTGGAAAAGCATTAGCTTAGCCTCAATTTCTAGATTATAAATGAGGTTTTATCGCTAAGCCTGTGAAAAATATTGGTGGGCTATTATTCCAGTTTGATTAAGCAAACAGGACCGTTGCGAGGACGAACCATGAAAAGGCAATAAGGCCAACAATAATGACCATGGGGAAATTCTGGAATGTGAACATTTCTTTCATAACGCTACCTGTCTGTTTGACCTACGTGTATTTGAGCAGAATTGCATGAATATTAGGTAATTCTAATTTACTTATCCTTATCTTTCAAGGGGGTATCGGAACCAGGGCTATCAGGCCCAGCACTATCGAGCTCATCAGTCATATTACGCTGTGGCTCATCATCATCCATGAGGATTCGATGCGCAGGGCCTTCCAGGTCATCAAACTGGCCACTACGAACCGCCCACATAAAGGCCCACACCGCGATTCCAAGCAGCAACAAGCCCAAAGGAATTAACATATACAAGATATTCATTCTTGCGCTGTCCTCTGCTCCCGTTCCATAGCAGCCTTTGTGTCCTGTCTTGCAATATGGTTAGTGTCTGCAGAATCCGCTCCCACTAACTCTGTATTATTTAGTCGCCCACTATTTAGCCTAAGCGCGTTCATAACCACAATCAGTGAGCTCATGGACATCCCTATCGCCGCCATCCACGGCGCGATCCAACCTGCTGCCGCGAGCGGTACGACTATAACATTATAGACCAACGCCCATGTCAGGTTTTGTCTGATGATTTTCTGCATACGTCGGGACATGAGAATACCAGAGACCAGGTGACCAAGATCATTAGAAAGCAGAACCATATCCGCACTTGCCTGTGCGATCTGTGTACCCTGCCCCATCGCAATGGAAACCTGTGCTTTTGACAATACGGGCGCATCATTGACGCCATCACCTACCATCGCAACAACGGCACCCGAGGATTGAAGTGCATTCAATTTATCCAGTTTTTGTTGAGGAGATAGCTCACCGATAGCGCTACTTATATCCAGTTCGCCGAGGTTAAGTTCTTTGGCAAGCTTATCAACATTCGTCTGGCGATCGCCGCTGAGAATAAGTGCGTTAATATTTAAGGCATTAAGATTGGCTATTGTTTGTTTCGCACTAGCACGTAAACTATCTTCAAAATTAAAGACGGCAAGCACATCGCTTTGTGTTGCTAACACGACTTGTACCTGGCTATCTTCAATTTGATTGAGCGTAACCTGAGTATGTTCTGTTATAAATTCAACATTTCCTATAAAAAAGGTTTCGCCTTCAATTTTTCCTTTTAAACCTCGCCCCGGGAAATTTTCAGTTTCGCTCACGGCCTGGTAATCATCATTATCATAGGCCTGCAGAATACTTTTTGCGATAGGGTGTTCAGAAAACCGTTCAAGTGAACTGGCAATTCGCAGACATATGTCCTGATTATACCTGGAATGACTATCATCTAATTTCGTTTTAATGCTGGCTAACTTCAACTTTCCTTCAGTCAATGTCCCCGTTTTATCAAACACAACATGCGTCACCCGCGAGAGTGTTTCCAAGGCATGACCACGAGTGGTCAACATGCCAAGTCGAGTTAACTGACCTGTTGCTACCGTCAACGCAGTGGGTGTCGCAAGCGACAACGCGCAGGGACAGGTCACAACCAAAACTGAGATGACAATCCAGAAGGTATTGTCTGAACCCGCAGACCACCAGAACAGTCCAACCGATAACGCAATAAGTAAAATAGCCAGAACAAAATAGCTTGCCACTTTATCGGCTAACAACGCCAGACGCGGCTTCTCACTCTGTGCGCGTTCTAACAAACGCTGGACCGAAGCAAGCACGGTGTCCTGGCCAATCGCCTTTACTTCTAACTGCAACACACTCTCTATATTGACGCTTCCGCCAATGACCTTATCACCTGACTTATATCTAATCGGTAAACTTTCTCCCGTCAGCAGCGACTCATCAATGCTAGAGGTTCCTGTGACGATAATACTGTCCGCAGGAATACTCTCACCCGGCTTAACCAGTATGGTATCACCCACATTTAAATCACTAACCGCAACGACTGTTTGCTCCTCGCCATCAATACGTGTTGCCATGGCGGGTAATAATTTTACTAACTCTTCAGCAGAACGCCCTGCCCGCTGCCGTGCCGTCATTTCGAGATAACGACCTGTTAACAGGAAAAAGGTGAACATAGTGACTGAATCAAAATAAACCTCGCCACTGTTAGTCATCGTTCCCCAGAGGCTGGCCATATAGGCACCACCGATCGCGAGCGCTACGGGAACATCCATACCCAGAGTTCGCAGCTTGAGATCACGCCAGGCAGCAACAAAGAATGGCCGTGCAGAATACAAAAGTACAGGTGTAGTAATCAGCAGGCTTACCCAGCGGAGAAATTTTTCCAGGTTAATCTCCATTCCCTGGAAATCACCCGCATAAAGAGCAACAGCTAGCATCATGACCTGCATCGCACCAAAACCGGCCACCGCCATACGCTTGATTGCCTGAGAACGTTCTTTTTTATAGATTTGTTCCTGGCGATTTGGATCCAGTGGGTGGGCGCGATAGCCGATTTCTGTAATCGCTTTGAGAATCTGACTAAGTTTTATCTGATTTTCATCCCATTCCACCTGGGCACGATGGGTTGAATAATTCACCTGAAAAGTTTTTACACCCGGTAATTGCATCACGTGGTGTTCACTCAACCAGACACAGGCCGCACAGACAATGCCTTCAAGTATCAATGATGCCTGCCTGGTAGACTCATCAGAATTTCGTACAAAGTTTTTCTGGATAGCCGGATTATCGTATAACTCCAGTTTCTTGAGTTCATCGGGGACAAGTTGCCGTGACAGGTTACTACTATCAGTACGATACTGATAAAAACTGGTTAGACTATTATCTACGATGGCTTGAGCCACCGCCTTGCAACCGGGACAACACATAGGACGAGATATGTTGTCAATAGTCACGGAGTAATCTACCCCTTTTGGCACAGGTAGATCGCAATGAAAACAACGCTGGTTATTTTCGTTCATTGCCGTGATTAATCCAATGATCTCTAATTCGCATATTGAATCGTTGTCTTTGTTCGCATTTCATGCCGTTCTGTCTCATGCCGTATATTCAGCACCATATCCCAGTCACCCGGTTTAGCTAAGGTCACTTCAGTACTGTAGATACCATTACCATCTCCCATTAAAGGTAGAGATTGATCAAATTTAGTATCGGCAGGGTATAAAAAACGGGCAACGACTTCTGCATCGTTTAAGCCGCTTCCGTCACTTGTTTTAATCTCAACATAGAGCGTATTTTTTACATCACTATAAGCTTCATCTTTCCAGCCAAGCTTGATTATCCAGCCTAATGTAGCCTGCTGATCATGCTTTTGCTTATACTCATTGAACTGATTACTTTTCTCGCGAAAGTCATGACTGACCGTTCCCGGAAAAACGGAACGAACAGACCCTTTGCCTCTTGGCTCAGGTAATATACGACTCGCCCATTCTGGACTCATGCCGCTTTGCGCTAAAAATATCAACACCGAGTCAGTCACAAGAATAATGCCGAAGAAGATAAACAACGTAGTAGGCGCCCAGTGCAGCTTTGATTTTTTCTGTTTGGATTTTTTCTGGCGTTGGCTTGCGATGATGGTCATGCCATAAACCGTAAGAATATATAATGCAATATGTATCGCAAATACATCTGCACCCGGCCAGAAGATAGCAGCTAACATGCTGTAGACCATGGCAACAACAAGCGCAAAGATACCGCCAAGCGCATAAGCTGAGCCTTTATAAACCCTCGCGAGTAATAAATAACTCACCATGATAAGCATGATGCCAGCTGGAAGTGTTATTAGTAAATTCATCTTATTTATATGTTCAAAATTATAATAGTCATACTATGATTTGTTAGCCTGACTTTATTCAGGTAAAAAAATCTGTGCAGCAACAGCAGTACGTTTATTGCTGCTTCTGTTTACCAGTACAAACTCAAAGACTTCCTGTTCGTCACTCACAAGCTCAGGGTCAACCGAAACCCGCGCGCTCACTGTTATCCCTTCTCCACTGGCTAAGCTAAACCGGCTCGACGGTTTAACATCAATTCTAGCATGTTCCAAACCACTGGTTATCAGCGCATAGTCCTGAGGAGTGTCCTGCTTATTGAATACCTTGATACTATAACGATTCTGGATATAACCATCGGATAGCGTAATATAAAGTGGTTGCCGACTCTGCTGAACATGCAGTTCAGTTCCCTGACGAGTAACAATTTCCGTTACCAATACACCTGTCACAATAATCAGCGCCAACGCATAACCAATGTTTTTCAATTTAAACCAGTTATGTTTCTTATTGTTGTGCTGCGCCTCAGAGGTATACTTAATCAGACCACGTGGGTATTTTATTGTATCCATCATTGTATTGCAGGCATCAATACATAAGGCACAGGATATACACTGATATTGCAGACCATCTCTTATGTCGATACCAACCGGACACACCTGTACGCAATATCCACAGTCAATACACTCGCCCATATTATGCTCAAGACGATAATCGTACGGCAGGTTTTCTTTGGTTGGTTTACAACGCTGACTTTCACGTTCACCACGAATATCATCGTAGGCAACGACCATCGTATCTTGATCAAACATCGCGCTCTGGAAGCGCGCATATGGACACATGTAGGTGCAAACCTGTTCACGCGCCAGTCCTGCCATCACTAATGTCGTCATGGTAAGAAAGAAGGTTGTCGCATAAGCTGGAAAGGGAGCCTTTCCTGTGAAAAAGTCGATAACCAGCTGACCGGCCTCACCCCAGTACAGCGTAAATGATAAACCCGTCCACAACGACACCAGCAACCACAATAACCACGTGGTCGCCATTAACAAAACTTTGCGCCTGTTCCAGTTAGAATTTGCTAGTTTAATCCGCGCATTACGTTCACCTTGAACGAGGCGTTCAATAAATATAAATACATCCGTCCACAGTGTCTGAAAGCAAAAGTATCCACAGAACACCCTTCCAAGCATGCTGGTCACAAAAAATAGCAAAAAGGCACCGACTATCAAAAAACCAGCCAGCCAGAATATATCCTGTGCATAAACGACTAAATCTAATATATAGAATCGTCTATTAACGATATCAAACATCACCGTTTGATTAGGGCCCGTTTCACGAGCCCAGGGAATCCATGGCAATATAAAATACATGCCGTAGGCAAAGATCAGAATGGCTGTTTTTAGATTACGAAACGTGCCCTTTACCGATCTGGGGAAGACAGGAATACGTTTTTCTACATAAGCAGTCTGCTCTGACATTTAACATATTCCAGTTGGATACAAAACAACACCAGCCAGACTTTTCTGACCAGTATTGTCTAGTTTAGTGTTGGCTACTTGCTGCTACCTAATCCGTGGACATACAATGTCAACATCCTGATCTCAATATCAGTAAATCGACTTTCCCATGCAGGCATGGAACGACCAATACCATTTGAAACGACATTCTTGATGGTAGCCAATTTCTTGTCGTGCTCTGATTTTGATTTTATGTTTGCCACCGTCCAGATCTGATCCGTCAGGTTTGCTGAGCCCATCGCAATATTTCCCTGACCCGTCTTGGTATGACAAGCAACGCAGCCTGCTCCACCTTCAAAGATCGCCTGGCCACGCTTGGCCATTGCCGCATCTTCACTCTCACCAGACAAACTAAGCACGTATTCTGATACATCGCTTATCTGTTTATCACTTAGGCGTCCTGAAAATCCTGGCATGTTTCCTGTTCGACCCTTGCGAATCGTTTCTTCAACATGCGCATAATCACCACCCCAGATCCAGTCATCATCTACAAGACTGGGATAATGACCTGCCAAACCAGCACCACCGGGTTGGTGACAACCAGCACAGTTATCGGCAAATAACACGTTAGCTGTCGACAAAGCATAGGCGCGTTTATCCGCATCTTTTAAAATATCGTCATATGAAACATTCTGAAGCGTCGCCAGATATTTCTCTCTGGCTTGCCTTGCTTCGTATAGATCACGTTCATATAAAGCACGTGTATTCCAATGTGTCGATACCGACTTACCATCACGTGTTTTATATTCGATGTTATTACCTACACCCTTGGTATAATCATCACCAATAGGCCATGCAGGATAAAGAAACCAGTAAACGAAGGCGAAAACAACTGTGGCATAGAAACCCCATAACCACCATGTAGGCAAAGGGTTGTTGAATTCCTGAATATCACCATCCCAGGCATGACCTGTCGTTTGTACGGTACGATTTTGTTTCTCTTTACTCATCTTTTAATTCTCTTGATCCTGATCCTGGCTCCGATTGGCCATCATCTAGTGGGATATAGCGATACGCTTCAAAACGTTTGCTACGATTTTTACCCAAATAGACATAGCCAATAATTCCAACGAAACAAATAAAAAACATAACCAATGCGAGCGGTTTTGTGTTTTGCATATCTGTAAACCAATTTAACCAGTCAAACATAATCAATTACCTGAATGTTGAAAAATAGCCATCTTCAAACTGTTTAAAGTCGACCATGGTTCCCAATACTTGCAGGTACGCAACCAGGGCTTCCATTTCGGTTATCTCGGCAGTAATTCCATCGTAATTATGACTAATGGCTTCCTGAATAAGATTATTTTTCGCCTCGGTAATATCAAGTTGCTTCGCAACCTCTTCGCCAAAGCGTTTTACATTGTCCTCATATTCCTCTTGTGTCGCCGAGTAAGGCACTCCAACCAACCTTAGCGCGCGCATACGATCGGCAATATCATTAAACTGCAAAGGTGTTTCTATCAGCCAACGATAGTTCGGCATAATTGATTCTTTAACAACGGAACGTGGCGCAATCAAATGCTGCACATGCCATTCATTAGAATATTTTTTACCGACACGTGCCAAATCAGGTCCCGTGCGTTTAGAACCCCACTGGAATGGGTGATCATATTTTGACTCTGCCGCCAAAGAGTAATGCCCATAACGTAACTTCTCATCGCGGAAGGGTCGGATCATCTGCGAGTGACAGAGGTAACAACCTTCACGTTGATATAAATCACGGCCTCGTAATTCCAATGGCGTGTAAGGTCGAACAGTTTCTATACCTGAGACTTTTACTTCCTCAACAGTCGAGTCAATAAAATACAGAGGCACAATTTCAACCAGACCACCAATGCTGATAACAATCAACGTCAGAACAATTAATAGACCGGCGTGAGTTTCTATCTTTTCATGTTTCATTATTATTAACCCCAGTCCTATACATTTGCCAGTTTGGCAGCCAACTTGGCTTCCAGTGTGGCACGTTCAACACGACTCTGACGTATGGTCATAAATACGTTGTAGGCCATGATGATCATACCTGCTAAGAAGAACATTCCGCCAAAGGCACGAACCGCATAAGGATTTTTCAGAAATTCAACTGTTTCAATAAATGTATACGCAAGGTTTCCGTATTCATCGAAGGCACGTAGCATCAAACCCTGGCCAACGCCGGCTATCCACATCGCACTGATGTAAACAACAATACCAATCGTTGCTAACCAGAAGTGTAGGAAGATCAGACGATCGCTATACATCTTTGTTTCCCATAGTCTTGGGATAAGATGGTAGAAGGAACCAAAGGTCACCATCGCAACCCAGCCTAATGCACCGGAGTGTACGTGACCGATAGTCCAGTCAGTGTAATGTGATAACGCATTCACACTCTTCAGCGACATAAGTGGACCTTCAAAGGTCGACATGCCATAAAATGAAAGTGCAACGATCAGGAAACGAATAACCGGGTCACTTCTTAATTTGTCCCAGGCACCTGACAACGTCATGATGCCGTTGATCATTCCGCCCCATGATGGCAGTAATAACAAGATTGAAAATGTTGCTGCTAAGGTCGATGTCCAGTCAGGTAATGCTGTCCAGTGCAGGTGGTGTGCACCAACCCACATGTAGAGAAACACTAAAGCCCAGAAATGGATGATTGATAAACGATACGAATATACAGGGCGTCCCGCCTGTTTTGGTACGAAGTAGTACATCATGCCGAGGAAGGCGGCGGTTAAGAAGAAACCAACGGCATTATGACCATACCACCACTGTGTCATCGCGTCCTGAACGCCGGCGTGCAGACTGTATGATTTCAGACTAAACACACTGACAGGGACTTCCATATTGTTAAAAATATGCAGAACAGCAGTTGCAAGAATAAAGGCGACAAAGAACCAGTTAGCAACGTAAATATGCGGCTGACTGCGACGTATCAGGGTATGCACAAAAACATATAGATAGGTAACCCAGGTGACCGCAATCAAAATATCGATTGGCCAGACCATTTCAGCATATTCACGTGCCTGGGTGTAACCTGCCATATAGCTAATTGCCGCCAGGGCTACTGATATCTGCCAACCCCAAAAAGTGACACTAGCGAGAAAGTCAGAAGACAAACGCACCTGACACGTCCGCTGCACAACGTAATATGAAGTCGCAAACAGGGCACTACCACCAAAACCGAATATCACCAGCGTAGTGTGTACCGGACGCAAGCGGCCAAAGGTTATCGCAGGCGTGTCAAAATTAAATATCGGCCAGGTTAATTCCATTGCGATGTAGACGCCGGCAAACATACCGAGAACGCCCCAGATAACGGCCATCACCGTAAACATGCGGATAATTCCGTAATTATAAGGTTGAGTATTAGTTTGACTCATAGCTGACATTTTTTAGATTGCCCCAAATACAAATAGCATAGTATCGGCCTGAAGAAGCGCCACTTGATGGTAAATTAGAATATTCTTATATGATAAAATATAGGGGATTTCGGGATCAACAGAAATTTGTGAAGATGCAGAAATTACTTGATCAATAGCAAGAAAAACAAGGAGTTACGGGCAAAAAAAGTTTAGTGCTATCTAACGAGGAATATAGTGGTCAATAAGCAACACGGCGAACAGAAGCATTAAATAAACTATTGAAAAACCAAAGGTTTTCATCGCTATGCCATCCTTCAGGCTCTTTTGCAGCTTAATGACGTAATAAAGGAAAATGCCATCCAGTATCAAGGTAGATACTAAATATACAGGGCCACTCATTCTCACCAGGTACGGAAATATCGTCACAATGATAAGCACAATCGTATAAAGCAGTACGTGTAGGCGGGTAAATTCGATGCCATGGGTCACAGGCAGCATGGGAATATCGACCTTGGCATATTCATCTTTTCGGTGAATCGCCAACGCCCAAAAATGGGGCGGCGTCCAGGCAAAAATAATCAGAAATAACCACAGACTATTAGGATCAATGGAGCCTGTTATCGCCGTCCAGCCTAATACAGGGGGTGCTGCACCCGCTGCGCCGCCGATCACAATATTCTGGGGAGTCGCACGTTTCAAATACATGGTGTAAATAACAGCGTAGCCAATCAGGGACAGGAACGTCAGTACGGCTGTTAACGTATTTACAAGAAAAACCAGAATTGCCATTGCGATGGCACCAATCACAAAGGCAAAGATTAGTGCATGTCGATTAGACAAATGGCCGGTTGGTATCGGTCGTTGGCTGGTGCGTTGCATATCGGCATCGACTTTCTGATCAACCACCTGATTGATGGCCGCAGCAGAAGCGGAAGCAAGGCCAATCCCAAGGGTACCAAATAACAAAGCATCCCAGTGATCTAACAGCTCAGCAAAAGTAGGAACCGCGAGTAACATGCCAACGATTGCCGTAAAGACGAGAAGAAAAACAACCTTGGGTTTACATAGATCGTAGTAATCACGCCAATTGCGAGACCATCCTGGTTCTGTGCTGTTTTCTATTTGCTCAGTCATAATGACAATAGTTTACCACTGTTGTTGGTTTTACCCAATCTGTGACCATTTAAGTAAATGTTTCAGATCTTCCATGATGCCAATAGATTCAAAACCATCGTTGTAATACATCATGTAATTGCCTATTGGATCAACCATATAGACACGTTGCGCAGCAAATATGTTAGTGCTATCTGTGTATTTAAAGCTGGTAATAAATGCATCCAGATCTGACTGACTACCATGAAGAATGGTCAGCTTGGGATGGACCTTCATTAACGCGTCAATTACGGTTTGTTGCTCAGGTCGTTTGGCAAGCACCAGATAATAACGTACGCGTCTAGCTTCTGCTCCCTGTCCCAGGCGTGCATTTCTCATCTTTAATAAATTTAGTTGGCATGTATCTCCACACTCGCTCTCAGTGATGTACACATAAGACCATTTACGACGAATGCTTTCCAGATTAAAGACTTCGCCATCCATGGTTTTGAGACTAAATTCTGTTAACGGCTGTGCTGGCGTAACAATTTCACCAAAACTTTTTGATTCAACAGGCTGTAGTGACTTGTATTTATGTGCAATGTACGCACCGAGAATAGGCGCCACAAATACTCCAATTAAAATAAAAAGTGTAACGCGTGATCGTGTTTTTCCGGGTTGTTGTTCACTCATGACTTTACCTGCTGATTGAGTCGCTTTGTATTCACAAAGACAAAAATTAATAACAATGTCGCCGCCAGACTAAACCACTGAACAGCATAAGTTATATTTTTTTCTGGTGGTGAATTTACCCATTTCCAGTTACGCACATAGTCCTGATTTGAATCTGATGTCTGTAACAATAAATAAGGTTTGAGTTCAAAGGGAATATCCCTATTCAGTTCCATTATATCTATCCAGCGCACCAAAGCGGGCCAATCCGTACCAAGACGATTTTTGTCGCTAAACCAGGTAACGATATCCTTTGTTACAAACTTGGCCCTCGCATGAATCGTGATATTGCTCTCAGGTGTCTGTATGGCAGGAAGCACTTCCCGTCGTCCGGTCCCTTTTATCCAACCTCGATTTACCAGTACTATTGATTCCGTTCCCACAATGCGTAAAGGTGTCACCACATAATAACCGACTTGCCCGTTGTGAACCTTGTTATCCACCAGAATCTGATACTCAGGTAAATATTTACCCTTAACCACTAACTCGCGATGCTCAAGGGCATCCTGTGAATCAACGTTGCCCGTAATATGCAAAGCTGGCATCTGACGTTTTTGTTCCTGTTTCGCCAAAATTTCACGTTTTTCTTCGGCACGACTTAACTGCCAGAAACCCAATGAAATCAATACCGGCAACAGGATCAATGTAACCAGCGTGGGTATTAATCTTGAACGAAATTGAAAATGGCCAATACGCATGATGTTGACAGATCGTTTATACTAACCGGAGTGAATTCAGGGGAATTATCATGAAAATCGTCATACTCGTATTGCTGGGACTAATTGTACTAAGCCTGTTTTCAGCACTTTTTACTCTAGTTAAGGACAAGGGTCAAACCAATCGCACCGTTAATGCTCTGACGATACGAGTATTATTATCACTGGCACTCGTCATTGTTCTGGTTGTTAGCACCAAAATGGGCTACCTCAAAAAGAACCCTCACCCTGCTGTGGTTGACCATATCAGCGAGCAAATCAAATCTAAACAAGAACAGCAGCAACAAAATTAAGCATGAAAAAAGGCGCCGAAAAAAGGCGCCTTTTTCTCAATCTTACTTTGTCTTTTTAGAGTACATAGACAAAGATAAACAGTCCTACCCAAACCACATCAACAAAGTGCCAGTACCAGGCAGCAGCTTCGAATGCGAAGTGATTCTTTGGCGTAAAGTGACCTTTCAACATACGAATGGTCATCACCGTTAACATAATCGCACCGATGGTAACGTGGAAGCCGTGGAAACCAGTCAACATATAGAACGTTGAACCGTAACTACCACTGGACAGCTTCAGGCCAAACTCGCTTATTGCATGGCTATACTCATAGACCTGGAAACCAAGGAAGGTAAAACCAAGACCCAGAGTAAAAAACATCCAGGTGATCATCTTACCACGCTGATCTTTCTTCAGGGCGTGGTGTGCAAATGTAGCAGTGAAGCTAGATGAGATCAGCAGGATTGTATTTAGCAGCGGAATTCCCCACGCATTAACTGTACCTGTTGGTGCAGGGTATGCTTCAGGATCCGGGTTATTCAACAAAGGCCATGCTGCCTGGAACTCATTCCATAAATAAGTATGAGTACTCGCATTACTGGTATCACCAGCAACATCACCCAACCATGGAATAGAAAGCTGGCGGATATAGAACAAAGTACCGAAGAACGCAGCGAAGAACATTACTTCCGAGAAGATGAACCACATCATACCCATACGGAATGATGTATCAACCTGAGCATTGTACATGCCTGCTTCGCTTTCACGAATAACGGTACCGAACCAACCAAACATCATAAATATGACGATAGCCAAACCGATGTACATCATCGCTAGACTGCCAATAGTGCCGCCACCTTCTTCTACAGGTACATTATAATTTAATAATGCAAATGCAAATCCGAATGTAGTAACAAACAAGCCTATAGAACCGACCAACGGCCAGTGACTCGGCTCGGGCAAATAATAATTAGATTCTGACATGTTTACCCCTTCTCTCTCGCTTATATTTAATTAATAACGTTTAACTTGCCACCTGCAAACAAAGCCGTCTGCAAATAACCTGAATTCGTATCTACTTCAGCCTTGTAATTCAAATCGATAAATCGATATGTCATCGTTAGTGCCGGGATCGTTTCCGGTAATGCCGAATTAACTACAAAACGCAAAGCCATCTCTTTTTCTTCACCTGGTTGGAGCGTCTGTTGTTTAAAACAAAAGCACTCAATCTTTGCCAGGTACTTCTTGGCCAAATTAGGCGTAATGTCTGGAATCGCCTGTAAGACCATTGGCTTGTTAGAACGATTTTTAACGTAATAACTCACCTCTTTAATCTGACCCGGATTCATGGTCAAACTTTTTGTTCGAGACTTAAACTCCAGGTCAAGAGCCTCGTTATCCGTAACCAGAAACTGCATGGTGATGGTTCGAGACTTATCTACACCATTCTTTAATGCACGTTCTGTCTCGGCTGTCGCATCATAGGTACCATCTTCAATTGACTGGTAACTACCGTTGATACCCAACACATCACAAAAAACATCGTAGAGCGGTATCAGTGCAAAGCCAAAACCAAACATGGCAACAACAACCAAACTCGATACGCCAACGACACGCTTGTGTTTTTCCTGCTGTGTATCACTCACTTCACATCACCCGCGCGTCGATGTTAGATAAAATATCAGTAAGTAAAAGCCCAGTGCTATTCCACCTACTATAGCGACAGTGATTAAAATACCGCGCTTCTGTTTTGATTTTTGTTCACTCATACAGTTTAAAAATCCCCACCTGCCCATTTCATACAAAGGCAAGTGGGTTATCTAGTCTTACTTAACTTCTGGTGGTGTTGCAAAAGTATGGTAAGGAGCTGGTGATGGAATAGACCATTCCAGACCTTCTGCATCTTCCCATACTTGATCTGTTGCCTTCTTGCCGCCCTTGATTGTCATGATAATGATAATCAGGAACAGAATCTGGCTTGCACCGAACGCGAAACCACCCAGTGACGAAATCGCATTCCAGTCAGCAAACATTGGGTTGTAGTCAGGGATACGACGAGGCATACCTTCCAGACCAACAAAATGCTGAGGGAAGAACAAAACGTTTACAGAAATAGTCGACAACCAGAAGTGCAGTTTGCCCAACTTTTCGTTGTACATGTTACCGGTCCATTTTGGTATCCAGAAATAGACGCCCGCAATGATTGCATATAAAGCACCGGTTACCAGTACATAGTGGAAGTGAGCTACAACAAAGTAAGTATCGTGATACTGGAAGTCTGTTGGAGCAACGCCCAACATCAAGCCAGTAAAACCACCAATGGTGAACATAAATACGAAACCGATGGCCCATAACATTGGTGTTTCGAATGTCATCGAACCTTTCCACATAGTTGCCGTCCAGTTAAAGACTTTAACTGCGGTTGGCACCGCAATCATTACCGTTGCATACATGAAGTACAACTCACCCGCTACTGGCATACCCACAGTAAACATATGGTGTGCCCATACGATGAACGAGAGGAATGCAATCGCTGCTGTCGCATACACCATTGAGGCATAACCAAACAGAGGCTTACGCGCAAAGGTTGGAATGATCTGCGAGACAATACCGAACGCAGGCAGGATCATGATATATACCTCTGGATGACCGAAGAACCAGAACACGTGCTGGAACAATACAGGGTCACCACCACCGGCTGCATCAAAGAACGATGTGCCAAAGTACTTATCAGTCAGCATCATGGTCACTGCACCAGCCAGTACAGGCATAACCGCAATCAACAAGAACGCTGTAATTAACCAGGTCCATACGAACAGTGGCATCTTCATCAGGGTCATACCAGGTGCGCGCATGTTGAAAATAGTCGCAATGATATTAATAGAACCCATGATGGATGAGAAACCTAACAAGTGAACCGCAAAGATGAAGAATGCGAGCTTGTTATATTGACCTGACAATGGTTCATAGAAAGTCCAACCGAATGCTGGACCCTGACCTTGCATGAAATCGCCACCCATGAACATAGGAGTAACAAGCATGGTTGCTGCGAAAGGCAGAATCCAGAAGCTCCAGTTGTTCATGCGTGGTAATGCCATATCCGGCGCACCAATCATCATTGGAACCTGCCAGTTAGCAAAACCAACCATGGCGGGCATGATGGCACCGAAAACCATGATTAAACCATGCATGGTTGTCATCATGTTGAAGAAGTTGGGCTCTACAAGCTGCATACCTGGCTGATAGAGTTCCGCACGAATTACCATGGCCATAGAACCGCCAAGCAATAACATGATGAACGCGAACCAGAGGTACAATGTACCAATGTCTTTGTGGTTAGTTGTAAACAACCAACGCTTTATACCTGTCGGATGATGATCACTCATTTTATTCTGCCTCCGATCCGATTATTTAATGTCTGATGGTTGAACCATATCGCCCTTCTTATTACCGAAGGCGTTACGTTCAAAAGTAATTACAGCGGCAAGTTCAGCTTTAGAAAGCTGAGAACCATAAGCGGCCATTGCGGTACCAGGCTTGCCATTTACGACAATATCGATGTGCCCAGCTTTATCGCCCGTAGCAATCTTACCGCCCTTAATGGCAGGGAATGCACCGGTGATACCCTCACCGTTGGCCTGGTGGCAAGCTGCACAAGATTTGGTGTAGACCGCTTCACCGCGAGCCATTAACTCATCCATCGAAAAGACCTTGGTATCTTCTGCTGCTGATGCTGATGCTGCACCTTTTTGTCCGGCTATCCAGGTATCATAGTCAGCCTGTGAAACAACTTTCACTACAATAGGCATGAAACCGTGGTCTTTACCACAAAGCTCCGCACACTGACCGCGGTGAACGCCAGGCTCTTCTGCATAAAACCAGCTCTCGTTGATGTAACCCGGTACGGCATCTCGCTTAACACCCAAATTAGGAACCCACCAGGCGTGAATTACGTCTTTTGAGGTAATCAGTAAGCGAACCCGCTTCTTCACAGGAACAACGATGGGGTTATCAACGTTTAACAGGTAATTTTCAATCGTAGTTACATCTACACCAGATTTAAGTTTACGTGCATCGTCACTAGCCTTATCAAGCTGACTAATGAACTTTACGCCATCTTCATCAATGTAATTGTATTCCCACTTCCACTGAATACCGGTGACTTTAATATTAACGTCGGCCTTGTCGGTGCTTTCCAGAAGTAGCAAACCACTGGTAGCAGGTACCGCAATGGCAACAAGAATGGCGAAAGGAATAACTGTCCAGATAACCTCGACCAGTGTGCTTTCGTGGAATTGAGCTGCTTTGGCGCCCTTTGATTTACGGTGTGCAATGATGGAATAGATCATCACGCCAAACACGCCGATACCGGCAACCGTACAAATCCATAACACCAGCATATGCAGGTTATACTGCATGTGACTTACTTCTGTAACACCACGTATTAAGTTCAGCTCGTAATCCGCAAAAGCGAATCCAGGACTAAGCAATAACGCAGCGCACAGCAAGCGACTAAGCATTTTGATTGTTTTACTTGCTGACATACCTCTACCTCTTGGTTGGGATACTTATATAGTTATAGTTAAAATAAAAAATGAAACTTTTTTGATATTACTCACTCACTACGTCCCAACGACGGTGAATGTTTTAGAAATCGTCTCTCTCCAACACGCCTGTTAAATAGCGATTCAACCTGGCTTGTCTAACGCTTGCACAGTTTATAAACATGCTGTGTCAATTTGTTACGGGCGGGATTCTATAGCATGCGACAAAGTGTCGCTATAAAAATGTAAGAATAGGCGCATAATATTGTGATATATCAGTGTTTTATAATATACTTATCTGCATTGCCCTGCCCTCTTGTGGGGCAAACATAACGACTTTGTGATCTTTTGCCAAGTTTTTGTATTTAAAATAAAAACTGAGCATCTAGCTCAGGATTTTAAAATATTAAGATTAATATTAATGGGCTGATTTGGATCATTTTGTTCTCCCTTCAAGTAGGGTATTTGCGCAAGCATAGGGCAGCCAAGCATCTCCTTGAGTGTATTCAGGTTTTCATCATAAGCCGACATCTCTGGGTCAATTTGATTGGCAATCCACCCAATTAAATTGTTGCCACTTTTCCTTACTACTTCTGCAGTTAACAGCGCATGATTGATGCAACCCAATTTCATACCGACAACCAGAACAACGGGTAAATTTAACCGAGACGGAATATCCGCAAGCGTTTCCTTTTCGTTAACTGGCACAGACCAGCCACCGACCCCTTCGACAATAATCCAGTCTGCCTCTTTTGATAGCACATCATAGGAAGTTTCGATGGTAGACAAATCGATCTGTTGATTTGATTGCTGCGCAGCAATGTGTGGCGCAATCGAGGGTTCAAAACAATATGGATTAATTAGTTGATATGGCACGTCAACATTAGCATGCTTGCTAAGTTCCATGGCATCGTCATTTTTAAGAGTGCCATTTATTTTTTCTGCACCACTGGCGATCGGTTTCATGCCGATAACTTTATTACCTTCACCTTCATTAACAAGTGCATCCATCAAGAGACAACTCACCACGGTTTTACCAATCCCCGTATCCGTTCCGGTAATAAAAACACCCTTTGCTACATTGACTGACATGTCTAATTCTATGTTCCTTATCGAGTCAGGCTATCGATGCTGATACTGACCTGATCTGATTGAGTAGCTTGATCATGTTGATCCAATTGGATGATGGGCTTCCAGGCATGTCCGTAAACAACTTCATAACTCACGGGTAACACACCATCCTGACGGTATTGTTCGTACTGCTGTTCCAGCGCTTTGAAATGCGATTTACCCATTAAACCTTTTGGCCGCGCCGAAGTAACGTTATGTGCACCGATAGCCTTGAGCTCTCTCATCAAGCTAAGCACATTGCTATAGGTCAACGTAAAATTTTCTACGTCCATCACCGGTTCGGCAAGACGGCTACGCATCATCGCATCCCCAACATCGTGCATGTCAATAAAAGGATTCACATGAGAATATTGATCAACCACACGCCAGCTATCGCGTAACTCTTTTAAAGTGTCTGGTCCGAAGGTTGAAAATAACAACATGCCGCCGGGCTTAAGCACCCGGGTAAATTCACTCAGCGCAAGATCAAGATCATTCACCCATTGCACAGTCAGATTTGAATACACCATGTCCATACTATTATCTGCCAAGGGTAATTTTTCAGCCTCGGCATTAATGAATTTAATTTTTTTCTTTAGACGAGCCATGAACTTTGTGCGTGAACGGGTAACACTTAACATAGGATATGCAATGTCCAGTGCAACAACATTTGCAGCAGGATATAATTTTTGTAAAGAATGCGTGGCATAACCTGTGCCAGCACCCACGTCCAGGATCATTTTCGGTTGGTGGTTGATGTAATCCAGTCTCTCCAGCAAATGATGATTTACTTCTCGCTGTAGTACCGCTGCCTCATCATAGGTTTTGGCGGCGCGCTCAAAAGCAAGACGAGCCAGCTTCTTATCTATTTGTATTATTTCGGAATTCATATTAAAAACTGCTTTACATATTCATTGAATTGATTTGAATGAGAAAGAAAGGGAGCATGACCGCTAGATTTAAAAATTATCGCACTAGCATCGACAATCTCTTCTGCTAAATGTCTCGCGGCGGTTGTTGGTACCAATGAATCACGTTCCCCATTCAGGATCAAGGTTGGACACTTGATCTCTTTTAACTGGCCGCGCAGGTCTGTCGATTTCAATAATTTCAAACCTGCTTTTAACATATCCATATCAGGCGTTGGTCGTGCAAACACTAATTCACGAGCCTGACGTAGATTTTCTTTTTGTCCCTCGCTATGCATAAATTGCAGGGCAAGAAAACGATTCAGCGTTTTATTAAAGTTGGCCATCAAATCATCTTTAAAACGACCAAGTACTTTTGCGTCTACGCCCTTAAACCAGCCTGGTTTCATTTCGAAACTCGGCGTACCGGTAATCAATATTAGCTTTTCAATCATATCGGGATAACGTATTGCCATGTTTTGCGCAATCAGACTGCCCGTTGACCAGCCACACAAAATAATTCGTTCCTGTAGTTGTTCTTTTAATTGTGCCTGCATTTGTGAAAGTAAATAATCGGTACACTTATCGATGTCATTAAAATCAGCAAATGGTTGGCTGTGGCCGTGACCAGGCAGATCAACTAACAAAATATTGAAGTATTGTTGTAGCTCGTCTACGACAGGTTTAAAAACACCACTGTGCATACCCCAGCCATGAAAAAACACCAGCTGCGGAGCTGCGCTATGTAAATGCGAAGGTGAATCCAGTCCATGTGATTCGATATAAACCGGCGCCTGACTCATGAAACCTGCACACTAATATTATTGCTAACGACCTCAACCAAATTCTCTATTTGCTCATGACTGTGATCAGCACACAACGTTATACGCAAACGGGCCGTACCTTCCGGCACAGTCGGTGGGCGTATCGCGGAAACCAGAACGCCGGATTGTTTTAATTTCTCGCTAAGCTTCATGGTCTCTTCGACATCACCGACCATGATGGGTTGGATCGCTGTCGTTGATAGCGTATCGGCTAAACAGGTTTCTGAAATCAGTTGTTTGAAATATTGAATATTGTCGTATAGCTTTTCACGCCGCCATGACTCTTCATCCATGAGTTTTATACTTTCTCGCGTTGCCTCTGCGACGGCAGGTGGTAACGCCGTGGTATAAATATAACTACGCGCACGCTGGATTAATATTTCAATAAGATCATCATCGCCTGCAACAAATGCACCGAAGGTACCAAATGCCTTGCCGAGGGTACCAACTAATATCGGCACATCCTCTGCCGAGGCGCCGGCGCTTTCCAGAACACCCCGACCCGTTGCACCGCTAACACCCAGACCATGTGCATCATCAATCATTAACCATGCATCATGTTTTTTAGCGACGACTGCAAGTTCTTTAACTCTAGCGCCATCCCCATCCATACTGAACACACCGTCGGTACAAACGAGTTTGGTTTGTGCCTTACTACCGGCGAGCTTGCTCTCTAAATCGTTAATGTCACTGTGTTGAAAACGCCGTAATCGTGCCTGCGATAGCAAACCACCATCGAGTAACGAGGCATGATTCAGGCGATCCTCAAAAACAGAGTCACCTTTACTCAGCAAAGCACTCAATACACCAATGTTTGCCATATAACCTGTTGAAAATAACAGAGCACGTGGCCGGCCTACGAATGCGGCTAACTCTTCTTCCAGTTTGTGATGCGCACGGCTATGGCCATTAATTAAATGCGAAGCGCCACTGCCCACACCATAATCACTGGCGCCACGTTGCATCGCCTCAATGACCCTGGGATGGCTGGCCAAGCCAAGATAATCGTTACTACAAAAGTTTAAATAGGTTTTACCCTCGATACTTAGCTCAATCCCCTGGGGACTATCGACGATCAAGCGCTGACGATAACGGTGATCGTCTTTTTGTTGTTGCAAATAATTTTTTATATCTGTTTTTTTCATACGTCGGCATTTTTTCGTTGGTTATGTAAACGAAAATGACAGCCTATACAGATTGAATCCCCAACTTCTCAAATAATTGCTTGTCGAGATTGGCTGAAGGATTGGGGGTAGTTAACAGTTTCTCACCATAGAAGATCGAATTAGCCCCAGCAAGAAAACAAAGCGCCTGCATTTCATCACTCATCTCTTCGCGCCCGGCAGATAAACGAACATGCGAGGTTGGCATAAGAATGCGCGCAATTGCGATCGAACGAACAAATTCAATCGGATCAATATCGTCTGCTGCTTCCAGTGGTGTACCTTCTACTTTCACCAACATATTAATAGGCACTGATTCAGGATGAGGCGTTTGATTTGCCAGCTCTCTGAACAAACCTATCCTGTCCTTGCGTGATTCGCCCATTCCTAAAATTCCTCCACAGCAGACATTTATCTCTGCATCGCGAACATGCTTCAGGGTATCAAGTCGATCCTGGTAGGTTCGTGTCGTGATAATTTCTTCGTAATACTCAGGTGAGCTATCGAGATTATGATTATAGTAATCAAGCCCCGCCTCTTTCAGTCTCTGAGTTTGTTGTTGGGTTAACATGCCAAGCGTCAGACACGATTCAAGGCCTTCCTGCTTAACGGCCTTAACCATATCGATAACCTTATCCAGGTCTTTGTCTTTTGGCCTGCGCCATGCCGCACCCATACAAAAACGTGAGGCACCACTTTGTTTGGCATTCTTCGCTGCTTTAATAACATCCTCAAGCGGCAACAATGGCTCCGTTTCCAGATCAGTTTCATATTTCACGCTTTGTGGACAGTAGGCGCAATCTTCAGAACACTTGCCGGTCTTGATACTCAACAAGGTGCTGACCTGCACCTCGTTTGGATTAAAGTGTTGGCGATGCACCGTTTGTGCGGCAAACATCAACTCAGCAAAAGGCTGGGTAAACAGAGCCTCTATCTCTGAGTCTTGCCAGTCAAAACGGACATTCTGTTTTAATTTACCTGTAGTGATGTTCATGGTCTTTCCTTAATCTAATTTGATTCGGTTTCAACTTCTGGCTCAACCAGGATGTCTTGCCAGTCTTCTTTCTTATATATCAGTATGAGGTCGTAAATGGTCCAGGGAATCAGAATGGCGGCCAGGACCGCCCAGGTAATCAACCAGGCCAACAATGATGTACCAAAAAATGTCGCAATGACGACGACCATGCCGACCAGTCCATAAAAGCGATAGGCCGCCCACTGGGTGTAGTGGCCAACTCTTGAATTCGGGTGATGACGAAACATGATGTAGACGGCGATCGAGGCAGCAAACCAAAGCACGCCAATCGGCATAGGAATCAGGATCGCCAGTAAATTCCCATAGTTAAAAATGGCAGCATTACGGCGTGCCGATTTGGCACTGATTGTGTGGCGGGCCTTAATTGCTTCCGTGTTAGCTGATGTGTTCATTGTGTTACCATCTTTTCATTGACTGGCTTTGCGCTAATCGGCGCTGATCGATATTTAGCTGGCAGGATGTTAGCGGTGTGGCGAAACATGTCAACGAAAAGGAACCAGGATGGTTTACAATCGGTTAATTAACAGCCTATCTAGATTAATAGGGACGTATTGTGCTCTCTGCGGCCAGGGATTTACAGCGCACATTCATTCTGGCCTGTTTTGCCCCGACTGTAGCCAGGATCTGCCCAAAATCAGCCCTGCTTGCCATCAGTGTGGCATTAGCATTCCCACAACATACGGCGATGATAGTGGTGCCAGATGTGGCCCCTGCCTGACCGAGCCACCAACCTATGATCGGGTGGTTTCGGCATTCGCTTATGCTGCACCGATTAAGCAGCTGGTTACCCAATTCAAATATCAACGACAACTGGCGGTCGGAGCGATGTTTGCCGAAATTCTAGAATCACATATTCTGAAGCCACATATTCAGTCTTGCTCACAGCAAGTCGACGCTATTTTACCGGTACCGCTTCACTCCAGCCGACTCCGACAACGGGGCTTTAACCAGGCTCTTGAACTGGCGCGACCACTCGCCAAAATGCTCAAACTGCCTTTGTTGCTGTCACAAATTAGTCGGCAAAAAAATACACTCGAGCAATCCAGCCTGTCCGCTAAACAACGCCGCAGTAACTTACATAAAGCATTCGCTGTTGAACAGGATATCCCGTATAAATCTGTCGCCATCGTCGATGATGTCATGACGACGGGCAGCACTGTTGAGGAACTGAGTACATTGCTAAAACAAAATGGAGTGGAACATGTCGAGGTGTGGTGCGTAGCGCGAGCCAGTATTAGAGATGCGATTTGAAACCAGAAGTGGTATCTGGATGTTTAGAAACGATATTTAAAGTCTAAGAAGAGCCCGTTATTTTGAATATCCGTCTGGAATTCACTGCCATCGATGCTGAGTTCCTGATGCTGCCAACCGCCTTCCATACCCAAGCCGTTTTGCCATTGATAGCTCAGCTTGGCCTTATAATCCAAGGCGTAATATTGCTCATACTCAAAATGACTGGCACCGAGGCTTGCAGACAAACCTTCGTAGGGAAGCTCAAACAAGGCATTGGCATAAAACATCGGTAATGCCGTGTTCAAACTTTGTGTCGCTTGATCAACTTCGCCCGATGCCAGGTCTGCATCGATAAAACGAATATTAATACCCAGGTCGAGATTGAATAATTCACGGGGCTTGAATGGATAAGTAATCGTCGCATCGTATTGTTCAATGCGGCCTGACAGGGCATTGTCCTCATCAGAAAAAACCGTCTTATTATCTTGCCAAATGTGTCCACTAGAATACTGGCTGCCTATCTGGCTACCCACGACAAAACTCTGGTGCTTGAAGTGGAACTGGGCCAGGGGGAGATCAGCAGTCTCAACACCGCCACTAGCCCAAACCTGAAAGCTCAGGGGCAAAAGCGCTGCTAACAAACTGATGCGAATTTTCACCATGGCACGTGAACCAGAATATCTCTATATTAGAAAAATACATTTTAGCTCATGTGGCTTACTTAGAGTGGTCAAAACGCACAAAATTGACAAAAAATAACCAAAAATAATCAGGCTGGGAGCTGGTAATGCTCAATAAGGTAACTAGCAAATATACCTAGAAAAATCATGGCACCTAACCAGTTGTTATTTAAGAAGGCTTTGAAACACTTAAGAGGCTCCCGGTGGCGAATCAGGTATTGTTGATAGAGGGCAAAGCCGGCAGCAACAGCCAAAAAAACATAATAGATCATGCTCATTTCTGTCTTCTGTCCCAGTAATAACAAGGCGATAAACATCAAGATCTGCAAGATGAACAGGATCACGCGATCTGCATCGCCAAACAGGATGGCCGTGGATTTAACGCCTATCTTCAAATCTTCCTCCCGATCGGCCATGGCGTACATGGTGTCGTAGATCATGGCCCAGACCACGGTGATCACATATATCAACCAGGCGATGCGGTGCACCTCCCCGGTTTGCGCCGCAAATGCCATCGGAATACTCCAGGCAAAGGCCATGCCCAGCACCACCTGAGGCAGGTGGGTATAACGCTTCATGAAGGGATAAATTGCCGCGAGAATCACGCCACCCACAGACAGGTAAATGGTAAAACGATTCATCAGCAGAACCAGACCAAATGCCATCAGGCAAAGCACAACAAAGACCAACAGTGCTTCTTTGGGTTTTACCTTGCCCGCTGCTATCGGTCGGTTCTGGGTTCTCTTGATCTGGGGGTCAATTTTGCGATCAGCATAGTCATTGATCACACAACCCGCTGAGCGCATCAACACCACGCCCATAACAAAAACAAACAAGACCAGCACATCAGGTTTACCCTCGCTGGCAATCCACAGACCCCACAACATCGGCCACAGTAAAAGGAAAATACCAATAGGACGATCCATACGCGTCAGGAAATAGTACTGATGCAGACGCTCTTTGATTTTTGGGCTAAGGATATTATTCATAGGGGTGATATTCATGCGACCAAGTATATAGGCTAATCGCTATAAATAACGGAGAAAGGGAAAAAAGTAAATAAGCTGAAAAAAGAACTAGCGACGTCGAACAAAAGGAGACGGTCGCCGTGCAGCCTGACACTGGGTGATGGTCGGCAGGAAGATCTCATTCACTAGCAAAGGCTTGTCGCTCAAATAAAAAGCCGAGCGACGACCCCATATTTCAGCCGGCTTGCTACTGGCTAACTGATTGGCATGCGCATATAACAGATCACCTTCACGCAAACTGGTAACTTCAAATTGATCACGGTGCATATTAGGGTCAGCAAATAAAACTGCCCCCAGTGGCTTCGAACCCAGGTTGGCCAGATACTTTTCTTTGCCGCTCAGGGTGGTACGGGGAATCACAGTACGCGCAAACACCCAGGGCTGATCATCGCAATAAAGAAACACCTCACGAATCAATGCTGATTGTCGTTCACGCATACCGAGACGTTTTGATTCATTCCATAAGGGTGTGCCCCATGACTGGGAGATAACACGGACACTAAACTGGCCTTCACAGGCACTGATTAAGCGTGCCGTCAAAGAAGCGGGGTCAAACAACCAACAAGCCATGTTGTCAGGCAACATGTAATTGAAGATCTGCTTTTCAAAGTGCCATACCGATTCGCGTTGATTATTTTGAATAGAGTCGAGAGCGTTCATGTTTTATAAATACTTTGTCACTAACTAATGTATTACTGGCTAATGTATTACCGGCTCAGCTTTATACCGATGCAAATTGTTCGTTCTGACCTACCCAGCGTTGTATCAACAACTCGGTTTGCTCAGGGTAGTGTCTCACCAGCTCTTCACTCCAGCGATTAACCGTCGGTAGCAGATGTTGATGTTTGGAAAAATCTGCAATCATTAACTGCATCTCGCCGGTTTGCCGCGTTCCCAGCACTTCACCCGGACCGCGTATTTCCAGATCTTTTTGTGCAATAACAAAACCATCATTGGTTTCGCGCATCACCGCCAGTCGTTGTTTGGCATTCTGAGAAAGACTGCCATGATACATGAGCACACAGGCACTGTCTTGCGAGCCACGCCCTACTCGTCCTCGTAACTGGTGAAGTTGCGCAAGACCAAAACGTTCCGCATTTTCGATCACCATCAGTGAGGCATTCGGCACATCCACGCCGACTTCAATTACGGTAGTGGCAACCAGTAAATCCAGCTCCTGTTGCTTGAATTTATTCATGACCAGTTCTTTTTGCTCAGATTTGAGACGACCATGCACCAGGCCAATGCGCACATCTGGCAATGCCTCCGCTAACAGATTGGCCGTATCCTCCGCAGCTTGGCATTGCAGCACTTCGGATTCCTCGATCAAACTACAGACCCAATAGATCTGACGACCTTGTGCGCTCGCTTTTACAACCCTTTGTACAATCTCATCCCGCCGAACATCCGGAATGACGACTGTCTCCACTGGCTTGCGACCAGGAGGTAGCTCATCAATCACCGACACATCCAGATCGGCATAAACCGTCATCGCCAATGTGCGCGGAATAGGTGTCGCCGTCATGATCAACTGGTGCGGGTAGACATTCTGCTGTTTACCTTTTTCTTGCTTGCCTTTCTCTCTTAGCGCCAAACGTTGATGCACACCAAAGCGATGTTGTTCATCGATCACGACTAAGGCTAGCTTTGCAAAAATAACTTCATCCTGAAATAGGGCATGCGTACCAACCACAACTTGAGCCTGCTGTGATTCAATCGCCTCCAGCGTTTCTCTACGTTGTTTGGTTTTGAGTTTTCCTGTTAGCCAGGCCATCTCAATGCCCAGGCTCGAAAACCAGTTTTGCATGTTGCGATAATGTTGTTCTGCGAGAATTTCTGTCGGCGCCATAATCGCGACCTGATAGCCCTCTTCTACTGCTTGCAATGCTGCGCACACAGCGACCATGGTCTTGCCTGAGCCTACATCGCCCTGCACTAAACGTTGCATCGGTGTAGCCTGTTCAAGGTCAGCCTTTATTTCTTCTATGACACGCTTTTGTGCAGCCGTTAACGAAAACGGTAGTACCTCGATAAATTTTCTTTCCAGATCCGTTGAAGGTGTAATATTGTGCGCGGCATGCTCACGGTTTTTATCACGTAACAAACGCAGACTGCTCGTATGCGCAATCAGCTCTTCAAGCGCAAAACGCTCCTGCATACTGTGTTCATGATCCTGTAACATGTTCACTGGCGCATCGGGTGGCGGACGATGAATATATTCAATCGACGGTATCAGTTCAGGTAACTCGTTTTTTTCCAACACTTCAGCAGGCAACAGTTCCTGGAGTTTTAATTTATCTTGCCTTAACAATACCAATGCCTGTTCTGATAACTGGCGCATCGTTAGCTGATGCAGGCCTTCGGTGGTAGGATAAATAGGCGTTAAGACCTGCTCAAGCTCAGTTAACCCCTCATCCTGTTTACTATATTTATATTCCGGATGGATCATTTCAAGCTGGCGCGGCCCCTTACGGACTTCGCCATAACACTGCACATGAGTGCCACGAGCCAGCGCCACCTTTTGTTGCGCATTGAAATGAAAAAAACGTAACACCAGCATACCGGTCCCATCACTGATATGCGTAATCAGCATACGGCGACGACCAAATTTTATCTCAGTCAACTCGACCTCACCCTGCACAACCGTATGATCACCAGCACGCAACTTGCCTATCGGAGTGATATGAGTACGATCTTCATAACGAAACGGAAAATGAAACAGGATATCCTCAACACAATGAATCCTTAGCCGCGCCAGCTTTTCCGCGACACGCGGACCAACACCCTTGAGGCTGGTGAGATCAGTACAGGTTTTCATCCCAGGATTTATCTATTTAGGTTACTTAATTAGCTGGATTACATATATATAGTATGTGAATAACGCCTACGAGCAAATAACCTTAAATTAATCCAGCACCATGACGGCATCCATTTCCACGCCCACGCCCTTTGGTAGAGCAGCAACTCCGATCGCCGCACGTGCAGGATAGGGCTCGGAAAAATACTTTGCCATCACTTCATTCACCGTCGGAAAGTTGCCCAGGTCAGTTAAAAAGATATTCAACTTTACGATGTCTTTTAGATCGCCGCCCGCTGCCTGGCAAACCGCGCGCAGATTGACAAACACCCTGTGAATCTCGTCACTGATGTCTCCTTCAATGATCTCCATGGTTTCAGGCACCAGAGGAATCTGCCCTGACAGGTAAACCGTATTGTCCACCTTCACCGCCTGAGAATAGGTACCGATAGCCTGAGGTGCGTCATCCGTCTGAATAATTTCTTTGGTCATTAGTTTTCTCCCGTCAAATTTTAAGTACCGACGTGCTTATATTTAAGATCCTAACACAGGCAGCATTCTCATTCGGCGCTCCAGTATATTAATTATTTACACTCACGAAATAAATCGGGTAGTATCATGCAATGAAAGCGCAACTTCGTAAAATATTTTCGTTTATATTAAAACCATTTGAAAGTGGTACAGAACCTTACGAATACAAGCCGTTGAACCGCAAGATTTTACTGTTCATCAGTTTTATGTTCTTTGGCCTGGCAATGCTCGTGTTATATCTAACCCCAGAAGGTAGTAATCTTGACTATGCACTACCCGTCATCGTATTTTCAATCATTGCCATTCTAGGACTTGTAATTGGACTATTAGGCAACGACCGTGCCATTGCAAAAATATGGGGAAGCAAAAAATAATCAAGTTAAATCTACTAAAAATTTTTACTTTTGATCCATTTTTGCCGCAAGTTCTTGCGCACACATTTTCAAATCCCTCGATGCAGTATCCTCTATATCCTTAACATCATCCGTTACCAGATAGTTAATCTCGCTGACTAGCATTTGCATTTCGTCCTGTTTGTACATGCCTTTATCTGCCGTACGATACTTATCACACAGAGTCTGGTATGCAGCCAGATCCACTTGTTGTGTTGAAAAAGGACTACCATACATAAAATAAAACCCGGCAACTATGATTAGTACCGTCAGCACAGTTATGGACATGTTTTGTGACATATGTAGTTTCCTGATATTTAATTAAGCTAAGTAATCAAGACACTATAACTGAAAGGCAATTGGGCTAGCAATATTAAACCTTTTACTTTACGTATTACTTAGCGTGCAGCCTGGCGAATTACATGGCACATTGGAGACAAAATATAGTACTTATGTCCAACATAACATTCTAAATGTTTTACGAGGTAAATAGCTTTAATATTGATGTACATCAATATACCGGGGCGCGTGCTGGCAGAGAATCGGGCCTTTGAGCATACTCATAAGGCGTGTTTACTATGAATTACGACATTATCATCATTGGTGCTGGTCCGGCTGGTCTGGGGTTTGCCCTTGCACTCGCGGATACTGACCTAAATATTCTACTTGTTGAAAAATCTTCATTAGCGAGTTTACGTGAACCAGCACCCGATGGGCGTGAAATCGCATTGACGCATTTATCTGTTGAGTTACTAAAAGAGTTAAGAGTATGGCGTCACATCCCCAACGAGAACATTGCCTTCATCAAACATGCACGCGTCTTAAATGGTGAATCGACCTATAGCCTCAACTTTGATACTCACCAGGCCTCGCTTAAAGCACTGGGGTTTCTGGTGCCGAATTATTTAATACGTGAGATGTTGTTTGAAGAAGTTGAAGAAGCAAGGCAACAGGCCAACCTGACACTCATGACTGATGTTACCGTTACCGATGTAGCAACAAATGATCAGTATGCATCAGTAACATTATCTAGTGGTGAACAGCTAGAGACTTCTTTACTCGTGGCCGCAGATAGCCGTTTCTCCGAGACTCGCCGCAAAATTGGCATCCCTGCCGACATCCATGATTTTTCTCGCACAGCCATTGTGTGCCGTGTGAAGCATGAACAATCGCATAACGATACAGCGCTGGAATATTTTCACTACGGCAGGACGCTTGCAATCTTGCCGATGAATGGCAATCAATCTTCCATTGTAATCACGGTGTCCGCTGATACAGCCCAACAGATCATGAACATGACGGATGATCAGTTTAGCGCAGATATTCAGCGACGGCTTAAAAACAAACTAGGCAGGATGGAAATAATCGGGCAACGATATCCCTATGCTCTCGTCGGTGTGCATGCAAAAAATTTCGTTGCTCAACGCTTTGCTCTGATCGGTGATGCGGCAGTCGGTATGCATCCGGTCACTGCGCATGGATTCAATCTTGGACTTCGTGGTGCACATAGCCTTGCTAAGGAAATCAAGAAAGCATTATCAGCAAATAGTGATATTGCCTCTTCGACTGTACTGGAAAAATATCAGACACAACATATGCGTGTGACCAAACCTCTCTATTTAGGCACAAACGGTATCGTCAGTTTATTCACCAACGAAACACTGCCCGCAAGGATGTTAAGAAATCTGGCACTACGAGTCGCCAATAACATCCCTCCACTTAAATCCATGATTACCAGCAAACTAACAGAGAAAACGCAGCACTTTCCTTGATACCAGTTCTTATTTATGACTCCGTGTGATCCGAATAACCATATCTGAATGACGGAGACGACGCATTATACTGGCAAGGTGTTTCCTGTCTTTAACCGTGACGGTCAGAGTAACCGTAGAGTACTGGCCATCACGTTCATCCATCTCTACGTTTTCGATATTAGCATCCATATCTGAAATAATTGCAGCAATGGTAGCAAGCACACCTCGCTGGTTAAGAACAATCGTTCGTATTACAACTGAGAAGTCACCCTCAACATTGTCTTCCCAACTCACATCAATCCATTTTTCAGGTTTATTTTTATATTCAGCGACGTTGTTGCAGTTTTCTCTATGTATAACCACACCCCGACCGGCGGTCACCAAACCAAGAATTTCATCTCCCGGTATGGGGCAACAACACTTTGCATAAGAAACAACGGTACCTTCAGTTCCCTTGATTGCCAGAGGCTTTTGATCCTTTGTCTTTTTATTCTTGCCTTGTATTAATTCTTCGTCCGGCCCCTGCGCCAACAGGCGTGCCATAATAATCGGCATACGATTACCAAGCCCTACATCTGCCAGTAAAAAATCAATCTTCTTATACTTAAATGCCTTCATGACATGCAGGGTATTTTTCTTTGGCAGATCTTTTATAGAGGTACCAAATTCTTCCAGGCAACGGTTGATCAGCCTTTCACCTAATTGAGTGGCTTCATCCTGTTGCAGGTTTTTCAGGAAGTGACGAATATTGGTACGCGCCTTGGCAGTGTGTACGAAGTTAAGCCAGACAGGGTTTGGGCTTGCGTTTGTAGAGGTAATAATCTCAACCGTTTGGCCATTACGCAATTCTGTTCTTAGTGGCATCAAGCGGCGATCAATTTTAACCGCAACACACTGGTTACCAACATCAGTATGCACCGAATATGCAAAGTCTACTGCGGTTGCGCCACGTGGTAATTCCATGATGTCGCCCTTCGGTGAAAAAACATAAACTTCATCCGGAAACAAATCTATCTTAACGTTCTCGAGAAACTCCATGGAGTTACCCGCATGTTGTTGTATCTCAAGCACGTCGAGCAACCACTGACGGGCACGAATCTGTGCGCGGTTGCCCGTCTCATTACCACTTTTATATAACCAGTGTGCAGCAATACCCGCCTCGGCAACCTTGTCCATATCCTCTGTGCGAATCTGTACTTCAATCGGCACACCAAAGGGGCTAAACAAAACCGTATGCAATGACTGATAACCATTTACTTTCGGAATCGCAATATAGTCCTTGAACTTGCCTGGCACAGGTTTATATAAATTGTGTACCGCACCCAGAATGCGATAACACATATCAACACTGTCAACGATGATCCGAAATGCGTAGACATCCATCACTTCAGTAAAGGGCAGGGCCTTGGTACGCATTTTGTTATAAATACCATAGAGATGTTTTTCGCGGCCTGCGACTATGCCTTTCAGATCTTCCAGCTTTAATCGTTCTTTGATCGAGCGCTCTATCTTGGTGACGATCTCTTTACGGTTGCCGCGCGCACTGCGCATGCGTGCTTCCAAAACACGGTGACGCAAAGGATAGGCCGCTTCAAAACCCAACTCTTCGAGTTCCAGCCGCATTTTGTTCATGCCCAGGCGATTTGCAATCGGTGCATATATATCAAGTGTTTCACGAGATATGCGCCGGCGCTTTTCGGGACGCATAATTTTTAAGGTGCGCATATTGTGCAAGCGATCAGCAAGCTTAACCAGAATGACACGGATGTCTCGTGTCATAGCCATCATCATTTTGCGAAAATTTTCGGCCTGTAATTCAATTTTGGACTCAAACTCAATCGTATCAAGCTTGCTGACACCGTCGACTAATTCAGCAACTTCTTCGCCAAACTTTTTCGTGAGTTGTTCTTTAGCTGTGGGGGTATCTTCAATGACATCGTGCAATAAAGCTGCGATCAAGCTATTAGGATCCATGCGCATCTCGGCAAGGATCCGCGCAACTGCAACGGGGTGGTAAATATAGGGTTCGCCAGTTTTACGGGACTGGCCGTCGTGGGCCTCGGCACCAAACAAATAAGCCCGATAAACCTCAGCGATTTGATCGGGCTCGAGATAATCCTCCAGCATTTCGCACAAATGGCTAATACGAAAGGCGGTAGGATCTCCTTCTAGGTGAATATCTGTAACGGAAGTGGCAATCGCCTAAACTCCTGGTTATTCCCCTGGTGCTGAATCAGAACTTTCTGAGCTATCAGAGCCACCAGAGCCAGAAGCAGCGTCACTTTCACTGGCAGCCGCATTGGCACTAACACTGGCAGCCGCTTCAGCTCGAAGCGCAGCCGTAATCGCATCAGCAAGAGAGGCATCATCAGATGGCATCTCTTCAACCTGTTGGCCTTCGCCGGCGCCATCAAGTTTTTGCGGCTCAATACCTGGAACCATTTCCATATCTTCTGCCGTGATTTCAACACCACCAAGCAAGTCTTCTTCTACGACTTCAGGCTCATCAATCGCCTTCGGATCGTACAGGCCCGCAGCCAGCTCACGTAATGCCACAACGGTAGGTTTGTCATTTTCCCAGTCAACCAGCGGCTCTTTGCCGTTAGCAATCTGGCGTGCCCGCTTGGTCGCAACCAAACACAGCTCAAAACGGTTATCGACTTTATCAAGACAATCTTCCACGGTTACACGTGCCATTACATACTCCAATCAAATTAGGTAGTTAGACTCTGATTATGGACCAGAATCACTGATTTTGAACCAGAACCGCTAAAAATAGAATTTCAGCGAAGCCGAATTATACTGGCTAGTTCCTGATCAAGCCAGCAATTGACTCAAAAGGTCGGTCAATTCGTCCTTTTCATGAGATGGATGCTGAGGTTGGCCAGTTACAATGGCCTTCAACTCTGCCAGCGCGGTATCAAAATCGTCATTTACCACGATATAGTCAAATTCACCATAATGTTCCATCTCACTGATGGCATCACTCATCCGCCGCTCAATTATCTCATCACTATCGGTACCCCGGCCGCGAAGGCGGTTTTCCAGCTCGGGGCGGGATGGCGGCAGGATAAATACGCTGGTCGCGTCCATTCGCTCCCGAACCTGGCGCGCACCCTGCCAGTCAATCTCGAGAATGATGTCGATACCCTCGGCCAATTTGGCCTCGATTGCGGGCTGTGAAGTACCATAGAAATTATCAAAGACTTGGGCATGTTCAACAAAGGCGCCGTCTTCGACCATTTTGTTATACGTTGGCACATCGATGAAGTGATAGTGCTGACCATCCGTCTCACCCTCGCGTGGTGCCCGCGTAGTGTGTGAGACCGACACCATGATGTTATCGGTATTTTCCAGTAGCGCTGTCACCAGCGATGTCTTACCCGCACCGGAGGGTGCGGAGAATATATATAGTGTGCCAGTTAAATTAGTCATATCTTTATTCGATTAATTACATTCCATTGAATTGAGGTAGTCTTATTCAATATTTTGCACCTGCTCACGTATTTGTTCGATCAGAACTTTTAGATCTACCGATGCCGTGCCTGTTCGTGCATCTGTTGACTTCGAACCCAGAGTATTGGCTTCGCGATTTAACTCCTGCATTAAAAAATCAAGGCGACGGCCAACGGGTTTGCTTTGCTTGAGGACACGTTTGACTTCTTCAATGTGGGTGTTGAGTCGATCTATCTCTTCATCGACGTCAACCTTTTGTGCCATGATCGCCAGCTCCTGTTCAAGCCGGGTGTCATCAAGCTCACCTTTTATTTCCTGCAAACGGGTTGTTAACCGTTCACGCCAGTTCGCTTTTATTTCCGGAACCAGTTTTCCTACTTCAACAACGATCTTACTAATGCCTTCACAACGTTGTTGCATAATCTGTTTAAGTTTTTCACCTTCTCGTTCACGCACCTGAACCAGTTCTTTCAATGCATCCTTCAACAGTTTTAGCGCCGCAGCATGCAGCACTTCAGCTTCCACTTCAGGAGTTTGTAGCACACCGGGCCAGCGCATTACTTCCAGTGCGCTCACCGGGCGAGTTTGTGTGAAATGTTTTTCAACTTTTGCACTGGCTGTCGCCAGTTGTTGAATGAGCTTATCATCAAGTTGAATGTCATCAGCGCCCGCTTCCTGGGGTTGATAACGCACCGTGCAATCAACCTTACCACGGCTTAAACCTTTCTGGATGCCTTCACGCAACTTCGTTTCAAGTACTCGTATTTCTTCAGGCAAACGTAATGAAACATCCAGATAACGGTGGTTGACTGAACGTAACTCAAGAGTGAGCACGCCCCAAGATTCTGCTATTTCCTGCCTTGCAAAGGCGGTCATACTTCGGATCATTCGGTACCTTCAATATTAATTTTAATTCAAGCTGGGCTCACTGTAGCCGACTTAATAAACTGTAACAACTCAGACAATGTGGACTTTCCAATATAAGCGTATTAACACTATAATGTTATTTCCTATATGAATTTTGTTATCGAGCAACCCTGAATTAAAGCATGGCCATTCCAGCAGACGTCCTCCCACCCGGCACCCGACTCGATACCTTTACCATCGAAAGCGTTCTGGGTGCCGGTGGTTTTAGTATTGTCTATCTGGCGACTCCTGACGACGGCTCGAATGCAGTGGTTATCAAAGAATACATGCCAAACTCCATGGCAACGCGTAATGAGAATATGTCGGTCATTCCTTCAGCAGAGAAGCACAATGATCGCTTTGCCCATGGCCGCCGTCTGTTCTTTCAGGAAGCCAGTACCCTCACCACCCTGAAACACCCCAACATTGTTAATGTCATTAATTTTTTCCGTGATAATGGCACCGTTTATATGGTGATGGAGTACGAAGAAGGGGTAAATATGCAGGCCTACATCAAAAAGCACAAAGGTAATCTGAGCGAACCTTTCTTAAAGGCCGTCTTTTTGCCATTGCTGGATGGTCTGCAAATGATCCACGGCAAAGGCTTGTTACATCTCGATATTAAACCGAGCAATATTCATCTTCGCTCTGGCGCCAACCCTCTACTTTTGGACTTTGGTGCTGTGCACGAAATGATGCAGACACGTCAGTTCCAACCGAACCAGGTGATCACCCCCGGCTTTTCACCTATCGAACAGCTTGATCCGGGTGGTTATGTCGGCCCCTGGACCGACATTTATGCCATCGGCGCTACCATGCGTGCCTGCCTTGAAGGTGTGTCGCCTCTCGGTGCACCGGAACGTCGCGAAAAAGATGAATTGCGTCCTGCCGCGAGTGCCTTCAAGAAAAGTTACTCCGCGCACATGCTGGAAGCTGTCGACTGGGCCATGGAAGTGGACCCGATGTTGCGCCCGCAATCTGTCGATAAATTAATAGAAGCACTGAATGGAAAGAAACCGCAGGAGAAAAAATCTTTATTTAGATTTTGATCGATATGCAATATGTCATTGGCAGCACAAGTCGTTTAGGCAACCGAACCATTAATCAGGATCGGATAGCCTCGCTCGAGCGTGAGAATACTGTATTGCTGATTTTAGGTGATGGCTTAGGTGGCCGCACCGGTGGTGAGCTGGCTGCACAAGTGATGGTTGATACCATCGCCAAAGATTTTAAGAATGTAAAGCTGCCGATTAAGAACCCGAAAGAGTTCATGACGCAAGCACTGCATCGTGCTCACTTTGCCGTGATTGATGAAGGTAAATTACAAGATCCGCCTCTCAACCCGGGCACAACAGCAGTATTGTGCTTGATACAAAATGGTAAGGCCTGGTGGGCGCACGTGGGCGATAGTCGTTTGTACTTATTCCGTGGCAGTGTTCCAATCTACCGAACCAAAGACCATTCATACGTCGAGAAACTCTACCAGAAAGGTGAGATCAGCCACGATAAGCGGGCGTCACATCCGCTGCGCAATTACATGACACGCTGCATCGGTCTGAGTGACAACGTTCCAGATGTTACGGTTAGCAATGAAGTCGGCCTGCATCAAGGTGATGTCATCATGTTGTGCTCTGATGGTTTTTGGGAACCAATTGATGATATGCAAATGGGCGCAAAGATTATGGATGGCCGACTTGGCGATGCACTTGATACTCTCTCGCAACAAGCTGAAGAGGCCAGTTACCCAAGCAGTGACAACACGACCGCCGTCGCCATTCAAATTATGTCACTGCAACTAATGGGGCGAGCCATTAATGATGGCATTTCTGATCAGGTCAGCAAGGCATCAAAAACAGATCCTGTTAAGAGCGCCATTGATGTTATTGAGCAAACCTTTAAGCTATACAAAGACGAGATGTAATCACACAGTTACAACCTAAACTGGCATCTTCGTCGTACTCTCGTTATCCTTCCACCTCGAATTTACATACTATATATAAAGGTCAAAATATGTCCTCATCAAATCCTGGTGTTATCCGTCCCAGTAAACGCGCGCCCAACGAAATCCGTGAAGTAAACTTTACCCGTCGCTATACCATGCATGCCGAGGGCTCTGTGCTCGTCGAGTTTGGCGACACCAAGGTTTTGTGCACCGCCAGCGTTGAAGAACGGGTGCCTGGATTTCTTAGAGGTTCTGGCCAGGGCTGGATCACTGCCGAGTACGGCATGCTGCCGCGGTCGACCGGTAGTCGCATGGGTCGAGAAGCAGCGCGCGGTAAACAGGGTGGCCGCACCATGGAGATTCAACGTTTAATCGGTCGCTCACTGCGTGCTGCTGTTGATCTAAAAAAGCTTGGTGAACATACGATCACAATCGACTGTGATGTCATCCAGGCCGATGGCGGTACCCGTACTGCATCAATAACCGGTGGTTTTGTTGCCCTGGCTGATGCAGTGCAGCACTTATTGGACAATAAAAAAATCACCGAGAACCCCATCGTCTCTCAAATAGCCTCCATCTCGGTGGGTATCTATCAGGGTTTGCCAGTGTCCGACCTGGATTACCCGGAAGACTCAAACTGTGAAACTGACATGAACATCGTTATGAATGACAAGGGTGGTTTCATCGAGATTCAGGGAACCGCAGAAGGTGCTGCCTTTTCTGAGGCTGAACTACAATCGATGTTGGCGTTAGGCAAAGAGGCGATTGCCAGCCTGATTGAAAAACAAACTGCCTGCCTTACCCTGGTTGATGAGAATCTAAAATAGGTTGCGTAATGAAAAAAATTGTTTTAGCCAGTAATAACCCCGGTAAAGTTCGCGAGATCAATCAGCTGTTTGCCGAACTCGACATTGAAGTGGTCCCTCAATCAGATTTCGGTGTACCCGAGATTGAAGAAACCGGTTTGACCTTCGTAGAAAATTCAATTCTAAAAGCGCGCAATGCAGCACAACACACCGGGCTTCCGGCCCTGGCCGATGACTCGGGTATTGAAGTAGATGCACTCAATGGTGCACCAGGCATTTACTCTGCCCGTTTTGCCGGTGTCGGTGCCAGCGACAGTGATAACCTTGAAAAACTACTTAACGATTTAAGGGCCATTAAAAACGCATCTAAAAATGCCCGCTTTCAATGTTTGATGGTATTAATGCGACACGAAAATGACCCCACCCCACTGATCTGTCAGGGAACCTGGGAAGGCGAGATTATCGATAAACCGCAAGGTGAGAATGGCTTTGGATACGACCCGGTTTTTTATATCCCTTCTGAAAACTGTACATCAGCACAATTGCCCGCAGACAAAAAGAATGCATTAAGTCATCGCGGAAAAGCGCTACAATGTCTATTAGACAAATTAAGCAGAACATCATTTACTTAGGTTATGACTTACACCCTTTTTGACAACCAGCAGAATATGATGCCCTGCATAGCAGGGAAAGTTCGTGTCCTTGTTACTATAATCGCGGGGATCATATTGTGTTTGTTTGCTAACGTCACAGCCACCATGGCCTCGACGGAAGCTGTCTTTAAACAATACCAGGATCGCTTGTTACAAATTAGAATTGTCGATAAAACCACAAACTCAAAATCGACTATCGGTAGTGGTTTTTTTATTGATGACAATGGCACGATTGCCACCAACTACCATGTCATCTCCAAACACGTCTTCGAACCTAAACAGTACCGTATTGAATACGTTAATTCTGATGGCGAAGTACATGACGCCGATCTGTTGCACATTGATGTTATTCATGATCTGGCATTATTAAATGGTGATGCATCGGACACCCCATTTTTAAAAATTAGCAATCAGTCACTCGCTAAAGGGCTACGTATTTATACCCTTGGCAATCCACTCGATCTTGGTATGACGATTGTTGAAGGTACTTATAATGGTATTACCCAGGATACGATGCATGAACGCATACTGTTATCCGGTGCACTGAACCCGGGAATGAGCGGCGGCCCATCAGTCATCGAAGATGGTAGCGTTGTCGGCATTAATGTCGCAACAGCAGGAAATAGTATTGGTTTTTTAGTGCCGCAACAATTTCTACGTCAGCTTGCTCAGCGCGCCAAGGAGACCAAACCCGACAACTTCCTGGATGTTATCCGTGAACAATTATCTAAAAACCAGGACAAGTACTTAACAGAATTGATGAGCCAGCCTTTCCCAACCAAGCTACTAGGTCAGTATACCGTACCCACAAAGCTCGCTGATTTTATCAATTGCTGGGGTGATTCAAAGGATGGCAGTGCGCCTTATCGCAAGTCCAATGATTATTGTGCAACCAAAAATAATATTTACATTAACAGTTATCTAAACACTGGCACCATTCGCTATACCCACATCCATTTTGAAGACAAGAAGATGGGCAAGTTCCGTTTTTATAATTTAATCGGTTCGTATTTTGAAAGCCCAAGTACCTCGTTATCCAGTAGCAAAGACGACTTTAGCGAATATAGCTGTAAAACCGACTATGTCGTCCACCACACTATTAAGTTCAAGGCCGCCTTTTGTCTTCGTCAATATAAAAAGTTTGAAGGTCTGTATGACATGGTGCTCACCGCAGCAACACTTAATGAAGATGATAAAAGTCTGGTGACCACATTGGTTCTCTCTGGCGTCAGTTATGACAACGCGGTCAACTTCAGCAAACACTACCTTGGGGGCTTTGAATGGAAGCGCCCGTAATCATCGAAATTCTGGATCGTTTTGGCAAGGTTAAAGACCGCCATAAAGTAACCCAGTTTCCATTAAAAATAGGTCGCTCATATAAGAACGACATTATTATTGACGATAATTATGTTTCGCCTGAGCATATTGAGTTAATGCTTGATGGCGATGGTCACATCCTGGCGACTGACCTGCATAGTGATAACGGCATGTTTACCCTGCATCCATTAGTTCGGCACGATATTCTGACGCTTAGCGACGATCAGCGAATTCGTATCGGCCATACCGATATTCGTATTCGCTCAGAAAACTTTACAGTAAAAGAAACGTTCTTTGATCATGGTAGACCGAGTGAGTGGCACCTATTAATGACCAATGCTCTGTTCTTGCCACTTATCTGGGCCTTAACCGCAGGCATCTTGCTTGGCAATCAGTATTTCGCAACGACACATGAAGTGCATTTCAACCTGCTATTAGGTGCCGTATTACCTGTTTTCATTGTGATTACGATCTGGACGTTTATCTGGTCTATTGTCAGTAAAATCATCACGCACAAATTTTACTTTGCCTATCACGGTATTTTTGTTGGCTTGTTGCTCTCTGGTTTTTACTTTATTGAGCTTGCCTTTGAATATCTGGAATTTATTTTCCCTATCGGCGGGCTTGCTGATCTATTAGTTATTTTCTCTGACCTCGCCTTTACCTTTTTATTGTTTTACGGCCATTTACGTCAGAGCACACATTTCTCAAAACGTAAAACCCGAATTTCTTCCGTCATTACTGCTGGATTAATTGTTGGCGTTGCTTATTTGATCAGCTATGTTAACGAACCACAGTATCAATCACAGCCGGTCTACTCCAGCATCATGAAACCACCGATGTTTGTTATGAAAAAAACGCTCACCATTGACGAATTTTTCGCCAACACCTCGCAACTTACCGAGTCTCTCAGTAATGATGATAAAGATGAGGATGAGCAAGATAAGTAAAACCAGACTCAGTAAAACAAATGCAAAATTTTAGTGAGCTGCCTCCACTTGGTTTATACATACACTTTCCCTGGTGTGTAAAGAAATGCCCCTATTGTGATTTTAATTCGCATGCGATCCAGGATAAGGTGCCTGAGCTGGAATATGTTTCCTGCCTGTTAGCAGATCTTGATCAACAACTTCCGCAAGTATGGGGACGTAGCATTAATAGCATTTTTATGGGTGGTGGCACCCCCAGTCTTTTTTCGGCTAATGCACTAGACGAGCTGTTTTCCGGTTTACGTGCGCGACTAAATTTTCGACCTGATATCGAAATCACACTTGAAGCTAATCCTGGTACGGTCGAGCAGGAAAAATTTAGTGACTTCTATGACTTAGGAATAAACCGCTTATCCATCGGCGTGCAAAGTTTTAATAATAAACACCTGCAACAACTTGGAAGAATACACAACGCAAAAGAGGCAATTAAAGCCATCGAAGTTGCGCACAAGGCAGGTTTTGAAAAACTTAATATCGATCTTATGTATGGTCTACCTGGACAATCCATTGGTGAAGCGAAAGGTGATTTGCAAATGGCCCTTGCCATGGCGCCTTCGCACCTTTCACATTACCAGCTAACCATTGAACCCAATACCTGGTTTCAGCATCACCCACCCATTCTGCCTGACGATGATCGACTCGCGGACATTGAAGAGAGCTGTCGCGAATTACTCGAGCAGAATGAGTTTGAGCGCTACGAAATTTCTGCCTTCGCAAAACCAGAACAACAGTGCGAGCACAACACCAACTACTGGGAATTTGGTGATTACCTCGGCATCGGTGCCGGTGCCCACGGCAAAATCACCCACGCGCCCAACCAGCAGATTCAGCGCAACTGGAATGTTAAAAATCCACGAGACTACCTGCAGGCAAAAAATGCTGAGCAGCGAATATCCGGCGAGCAAATATTGACTGAAAAAGAGGCCTCATTTGAATTTTTTCTGAACGCCTTTCGTCTGGTAGGGGGATTTGATTCCGAATTATTTCAGCGACGTTGTGGTTTACCAATTTCATATGTGGAGGCGGCGTTACAAATAGCCGAATCAAAGGGCTTGATCGACTGGGGGCTGAAACGCATCACTCCCACAGAATCTGGCCTACAATATTTAAATGATCTCACTGGCCTGTTTTTACCTGATGACTCAGCTAATAATGTCGATTCAAACCAGCATGATTAATGAATATCTTGCCTCATGTCCGTATTGCGGGGAATCCTTTACTACACTTATTGACCTGAGTGGAATAAATACGAGCGCAGGCAATCAGGAATACACTGAAGATTGCCAAATATGCTGTCGCCCTATCATTTTCAATATCGAGCTTGATACACTAACGCAAGAAGCTAGCGTAAATCTGAGAACGGAAAATGAATAAAACTATAAAATATATATTCTCCAGCCTAACTATACTGTTACTGTTTCCTGGCTGTGCGACGCAAGCGCCGGATACAACAGATGCGGACGAAACAGCTACCACTGAAAACAAAATTACATTTCGTATTCTGAGTCAGGGACAAACCAGCGGCCTGGCACAACGAAAATTTCTGACACTGCGTTCAGCCGCTGAATTTAGCGAGCTTTGGGGTATTCACACCCAGTTAAATCCTCAACGACAACCAAAAATCGACTTTAAACAACAAATGGTGGTCGCTGTCTTCATGGGTGAACAACGCACCGGCGGCTATGCTATTCGTATAGAAAACATTATTGAGCATGAAAAGATGATTCAGGTCAACGTAGTTCTTACCAAGCCAAAACCGGGTAGCAGTCGAGTCATGATGATTACTCAACCCAACATGATGGTGGCGTTGCCTCTCTCAAAAAAAACCGTCATCTATCAATTCTGGACCGACAAGTGATGCTCACGCACTACAACGAAATTAAAACCTACGAGACCAAAGATGGCTCTTTAATTAAAGAGTTAATACACCCCGATATCCACAGCAACAACAACCAGAGTCTTGCAGAAGCCATTGTCCTGCCCGGAAAAATAACGGCATTGCACAAGCATAGTAATAGCGAAGAGCTTTATCATATTACGCATGGTAAAGGGCGTATGACCCTGGGGGATCAGCAGTTCGAGGTCGGGCCAGGTGACAGTGTTTGCATCATGCCAGGCACGGCACACTGCATTGAAAATATCGCTGACAACAATTTGCACATCCTCTGCTGCTGCTCACCCGCTTACTCACACGACGATACTGAATTGGTATAAAAAAGGGCTTGCTACATAATGCGTATTGGAATCGATCTAGGTGGAACCAAAATTGAGGGCATCGCCCTTGCTAACAATGGTGATGAATTATCGCGCCATCGTATCAAGACGCCACACGACGATTATCCCGGCACCCTGCAGGCCATTCATGATGTCGTGACCTATCTGGAACAGCAAACAAACCAGACCGGTAGCGTTGGTATGGGTATTCCGGGTGCGATCTCACCCGCTACTGGTCTGGTTAAAAATGCCAACTCCACCTGGCTGATCGGCGAGCCACTGGAAACGGACCTTGCGCGGAAACTGGAGCGGCCTGTGCGAATTAGCAACGATGCCAATTGCTTTGCGGTATCCGAGGCCACCGATGGTGCAGCAAAAGACGCAGAAATCGTGTTCGGCGTGATCATCGGTACCGGAACCGGCGGCGGTATTTGTATCAGTAAACACGTTGTCACCGGTGCCAATGCCATCGGTGGCGAGTGGGGACATAACCCCCTGCCTTGGCCACGCGATGATGAGCGTCCCGGCCTGCCCTGCTACTGTGGCAAACATGGCTGCATTGAAACCTTTCTATCGGGCACCGGGATCACCAAACACTTTAACGCCGCCGGTGGCGAGGCAGAGCGTGCGGAAGACATCATGGCGCAACTTGAAGCCGGTGATCCGCTGGCGCAAAAAGTGATGACCGATTACGAGGACCGGATGGCCAGAGCACTGGCCAGCGTCATTAATATCCTCGATCCAGACGTTATCGTGCTGGGTGGCGGACTCTCCAATGTAGACCGCCTCTACCAGAATGTGCCCAGGATTTGGACAAACTATGTTTTCTCCGATCACGTCGCCACCCGGCTGGTTGCCCCGCAACATGGCGATTCCAGTGGGGTGCGGGGTGCGGCCTGGCTGTGGCCCGCAGATTAAGCCCTGGCGCCGTTTAAGCGATCTTAAAGCGAATCCTGCTTTTGCCGATATGTATTAGCACGAGGCACCTTTCTTTACAGGTGCGTGCAGTGAAGAGGGCTATAGATCCTCTCAAAACAATACGTTCTAAAAAGGCACTTATGCAGAGAATTCACAACAATGGAGAAATGGTTGCCGTTAACCCAGATGCCATCCAACGCTTCTTATCCCACTGCAATACTCGCAAAATCCCAAAGAAGGGACTGATCCTGAAGGCCGGTGGCGCCGCCAATAGGCTCTATTACCTTATTGAGGGCTCCGCCACGGTTATCGACAGCGATGAAGATGGCAATGAGATTATTCTAGCTTATCTGAATACCGGTGATTTCATTGGCGAGATGGGGCTGTTTTATAAAACAGAGCAGCGCACCGCCAATATACGGGCTCGCTCTGCCTGTGTACTGGCTGAAATTGAATACAGCAAATTACATGCACTTTTTGAGACCGATCTAAAAGCAGAACACCCGCAAATACTCACAGCCGTGGGTCTGCAACTTTCACAACGCTTATTACAGACCAGCCGACGCGTAACACGTCTTGCCTTTATGGATGTATCTGGACGCGTTGCCCGCACCCTAACCGAACTGTGCACCGAACCCGATGCCAAGACACACCCGGATGGTATGCAACTACACATCTCACGTCAGGAGATTGCGCGGATTGTTGGATGCAAACGAGAAACGGTAGGCCGTGTACTGAAAAGCATGCAACAAAAAGGTCTGGTCGCGGCTAAAGGCATGGATATTGTGGTGCATGATAGTATTCAGGAACACTATCCCAATCACTGACAGCCTAATCAGAGATGGCCAAATCATTAATCACCAAACAAGCCTGTTCGTTCAGGTTTTTCTAAAAATTAAATCCCACACCCCATGCCCAAGACGCAGACCGCGTTGCTCAAACTTGGTGATGGGTCGGTAATCTGGCCGTTTGCTAAAACCATTTTCGTTTTTCGGATCATCTTTGGCTAAATTAGTAAAGCCCTCTACCTGCTGCATAACATCCATCATGTGGTGTGCATAATCTTCCCAGTCCGTCGCGTAATGCAAAATGGCACCATCCCGTAGTTTTTGTTTTAGCTGTTCAACAAAACCGGTTTGTATGATGCGCCGCTTATGATGTCTTTTTTTATGCCAGGGGTCGGGGAAAAAAATATACGCCGCGGATAGACTGTGATCAGGGATATGCCGGTTCAAGACTTCAACCGCATCTTCATAACTAACACGTACATTCGTCAGGGACTGCTCTTCGATCTGCAACAAGGCATTACCCACACCGGGACGATGCACCTCAATACCGACATAGTTAATATCAGGATTGCTGGCCGCCATCTGGGTAAAGGTCTTGCCATTACCAAAACCGATCTCCAGATGAACAGGGTGATCGTTTCCGAAGATCGACTCAAAATTCAGAACTTCATTTTCCGCAGGTGCCAGACCATAGACAGGAAACAGCTCATCCAGACCGCGCTGCTGACCTTTGGTCAGACGGCCTTCACGGCGGACGAAACTGCGGATGCGACGAAAATATTTTTCTTCAGACATAAAAGTTTAACGTGAGCCTGGAATAAAAAAATCTGCCCGAGTAATCACTTCTAAGCACATCAAACGGATGATGACGCGGCGGAAGAATGTGAGTACAAGGGGCTTACACATAGGTAAGTGACGCAGTACGAACATTTTTCCAACAAAGTCAGCATCCGTTTCAGGTGCTTAGGAAAAGAAGGTGCCGTCTAATGGGGAAGAGGCAGAGGCATATTGTTTACGCGGCATGCGACCGGCAAGAAATGCCTCGCGACCGGCTTCAATCGCCTTTTTCATTGCCGAGGCCATCAGCACAGGATTTTGCGCCGCAGCGATGGCGGTATTCATCAACACCCCGTCACAACCCAGTTCCATCGCGATAGCTGCATCGGATGCCGTTCCGACGCCAGCATCAACCAGCACCGGCACCTTAAGCTCTTCGATGATGAAACGAATATTATAGGGGTTACGCACACCCAGCCCCGAACCAATCGGCGCCGCCAGCGGCATCACCGCAACGCAGCCCATAGACTCAAACTCCTTGGCAATAATCAGGTCATCGGTGGTATAGACCATCACCTTGAAGCCGTCCTTAATCAGCTCTTCGGCCGCGATCAGGGTCTGTTTGACGTCCGGAAACAGGGTCTTCTCATCACCCAACACTTCCAGTTTGACCAGGTCATGGCCATCCAGTAGCTCGCGCGCCAGCTTACAGGTGCGCACCGCATCTTTGGCGGTATAACAACCAGCAGTATTCGGCAAAATTGTATATTTCTCAGGTGGAATCGCATCCAGCAAATTGGGCTCATCGGGATTTTGGCCAATATTACTACGGCGTACAGCCACGGTAATGATCTCCGCGCCACTGGCCTCGGTAGCGAGGCGAGTCTCTTCCAGATCCTTGTATTTGCCCGAACCCACCAACAATCGGGACTGGTATTCTTTTCCGGCAATAATAAGGGGACTATCTTTCGTTACTGAATCTGTCATCGTCTTTCTCTGCAAAGTATAAAAAGGTAAATAAAATAAAGGGTTAGTGCCTATCTGCGACTGGCTTCGAAGGCAAAACACCACTAAGAGTAGTGTATTTGCACAACACGAAACATACTAGAAAAGGATTATACCTCAGCCACCGCCCACTGCATGAACGATCTCGATAGCATCATTGGGATGGAATACATGGCTGGCAAAGGTACTGCGCGGAACAATCTCCTGATTAACCTCCATTGCAAGGCGCCGGCCTGTCAGTGCCAGCGATTCCACCAGTTGCTCAGCCGTGAAACCCTCAGGTACGGTCTTTGTCTCACCATTTACATAAATATTCATGTCGCGTAGCGTACAGAGTCTGACTTGCGGACGTCAATTGGCTTTGCCATGATGGTGGTTATAAGAAGAAAAATTAAGTAAGAGGGATTTGGAGCAAAAAACTTAATGGAACAGGAACAATCCAATTACATCCCGGCGGAGCTGGCCGGCACACTGGACGGGCTATTCAGGGAACGGGTACAACGAACCCCTGATATCGCTGCTTACACCTATTTCAACAAAACAGAAGAAAAGTGGGTCGACCTCAGCTGGCAAGAAATGGCGAATCAAGTAGCTCGCTGGCAAACCTCGCTAGAAAATACCGATCTGGAAAAAAAGGATCGCATCGCCATTTGCCTCAAAAACTCACCCGAATGGGTCATCACCGACCAGGCAACTCTGGGCAAGGGCATGGTCGTCGTCCCTCTATATATTGATGACCGGCCAGACAATGTGGCCTATGTCATACACGACTCGGGGGCCAAACTACTCATCATCCAGAGCAATAAACACTGGCAAAAACTGATCGAAGCATCCGCTGAGGCACTTAAAGGCCTCGAACACGTCATCGTGGTCGAAGGTGAGCCAGCCACTAACAGCGATGGCCCCAGGATCTGGTCTCTGCAGGAGTGGATGGCGCACGAACCAAAGCCTTTGCGTGAACGGGGTGGAGACCGCCAGGACCTGGCCACCATTGTCTATACTTCAGGCACCACGGGTAAACCTAAAGGCGTGATGCTCAGTCACCACAATATTCTGAGTATTTCCGAAGGGACAGGTAAAATTGGTCAGGTAAAAAATTATCAGACCCTGCTCTCCTTCTTGCCCCTCTCCCACATGTTTGAACGCACCTGCGGTTACTACACGCCTATGATGTGGGGCATGCATATCACCTATGCACGCTCGGTATCCCAGTTGGCCGATGACCTGCTCACAATCAAACCCCATATCCTGGTCGCCGTACCCCGTATCTTTGAACGCGTCTTTGAACGTATACAAAGCCAGCTTGCCAAGGCGCCCGCAACCAAACGCGCTATTTTTCGACAGGCCGTTAATACCGGCTGGCGCAACTTCAATGCTCAACAGGGCCGAGGCCATCGCGGCCCAGGTCACTTGCTGTGGCCCTTCTTCAAAAAGAAAGTCGCTTCTCCCCTTCTCGAGAAGCTGGGTGGCAACCTTGAGCTGGCTATCAGTGGCGGTGCAGCGTTACCGCCCCCCGTTGCCAGGCTCTTCCTGAGCATGGGTCTGAACCTGATTCAGGGCTATGGCATGACTGAGAGTAGCCCGGTTGTCTGTGCCAATAGTCCTGACGCCAATGACCCGAACAGCGTCGGGCATGCATTGGATAATGTGCAGGTACGGATTGGTGAAGGTGATGAACTCCAGATCCACAGCCCTGGCATCATGCTGGGCTACTGGAACAACCACAAGGCCACCCGCGAAGTCATGACCGAAGACGGGTGGTTACGTACAGGTGACAAGGCACGCATTGACGACAAAGACATGATTTATATTACCGGTCGCATCAAGGATATCCTGGTGATGTCCAATGGCGAGAAAATCCCCCCGGTTAATATGGAAGATGCGATTAAACTTGATCCTGTCTTTGAAAACGTGGTGATCGTCGGTGAGGGCAGGGCCTTCCTCAGCGCAATTGTAGTACTCAATTCGGAGAACTGGTTCAATTTAGCAAAAGAACATGGCCTGGACCCCTTCGATCAAAGCGTACTGAACGACAACAAACTTCTAAAAACCTTGCTACAACATATCAGCGACGCACTGCACGATTTCCCCGGATATGCCAAGGTGCGACGAATCACCGCCCAGCTGGATCCCTGGACTGTTGAAAATGGCCTTTTAACTCCTACACTTAAAACCAAACGGCAGCTGATCGTACAGCAGTTCGAAAATGAAATAGAAAGCATGTATTCAAGCTAAATGAAATAACAGAATTGCGACTGGTTTCAATACAAATAGCCCTGAATAATCTATCTTTCCTGTTAAACCTCTAATAGTTAGAACAGAGACAGACAAAAAGAATAAAATACGAAGGAAACATCAATGAAACGATTTCTTAAATGGTTTTTTGGCATCCTCTTTTTTCTCGTTATCCTCCTGGTGGGAGCAATCATCGCCCTGCCTTACATTGTTAATCCCAACGATTATAAAGAAGAAATTATTTCACAAATAAAGCCGCATATGCGTGGTCGTGACCTGCAAATTCCTGGTGACATCAAGTTATCCATATTTCCCTGGTTAGGGGTTGAAGTCGGTGAAGTCGTCATCGGTAATGCCGACGGCTTTGTGCTCAAACCCTTTATGACCATTAAAAATTCAAAGGCACACATCCGCCTGCTTTCGTTGCTATCGGATCAACCAGAGATCGGTTCACTGGGTTTCAGGGATGTGACCGTTAACCTGCAACAAGACACCGAAGGACGTAACAACTGGTCAGATTTAATGCAGGCCAAAATGAATCGGCCGGAAACAAATCTGCTGGCCGATTCAATGCCCGCAACCGGTTTCATCAAAGTAGCCAGTAAATCAGAAGGCAAAGCTGAAACAAAATCTGCGATGACCATTCCAAGCATTAAAGTTAAGGGCCTACATTTTTACAATGTGCGAATTGAATTCAATGATAAAAAATCAAATGATCTGATCACCCTCTCAAAACTAAATCTGGATGCCGGCCCGATCAATCAACTCAATCCCATACCCTTAAAAGGTAAGTTTAATTTTCACAGCAAGAAAAATGAACTCGCCGCCGCCTCGGCCTTTGCAACGACGCTAGTGTTAACACCGACGCTTGATGACTTTAGCTTCAAACAATTCATCTTAAACACCAATCTTTCAGGAAAGGCAGTTAATAGCAACGTTATTAAGACCTCATTAAAGATTCCAGACCTGAATATCAAAACAAAGGAAGAAAAAATTACCGCCAAACCCCTTACGCTACAACTGGGTGAAATGAAAAGCGAAGGCAGACTAACTATAAAACGATTTACAAAACCCATCATCCGCTTTGGCTTGCAAATGGGCAAACTAAACCTCGACAAACTGATCCCGGCAAGACCAGCAAGCGAAGTACAGGCGGAAAAAGATGCTGCTGCCGCTGCAGCTAAGGTCTCTTCGACAACAAAAGCTGAGAGCGATATCCCTACGGTAGAAGAACTCATTGGTGATAAACCTGTACCGGTCGATACCTCCAATACACTTTTTGCACCGCTTGCGGCACTCAAGGATGCTGACATGCAAGGTATTGTCACCATCGCAGAGCTACAGACCAACAATCTGATCTTGACCAACGTAAGGGCCAACCTGCAGGCACGCTCCGGGCTGATTAGTGCACTACCCACGGCGGTGCTCTATGACGGCAGCTACGAAGGTAATCTGCAAGTCCAGATAAAATCCAAACCGGCCCGCCTGAGCACTAAGCATATTGTTCGTAATGTACAAATGGGGCCGTTAACCCTCGCGCTCACGGGTAAAGAGAGCTTAACCGGCCTGGCAAATTTCCAGGGCCAGTTTTTTAGTTCAGGCGGGACAATCGAGACACTCACCCACAATCTGAATGGCGATGGCCAATTCAGCATGCGTGATGCCCGAATTAAAACACTGGATGTAAAACAACTTATTCTTAAAGAAAATTACGAAAAACTAATATTTGCTCAAGAGACAGAAAAGGATAAAAAAGTAACCGTATTTAACACCTTACGTGGCACAGTGCGTGTCAAGAATGGCGTCGCTTATAATAAAGACTTCACCGCAATCTCCCGGCGCATCCACCTCAAAGGTGCCGGCCATGCAAACCTGGTTCAAAAAACAGTGCGTTACACATTAACGCTCATTCCCAAAAAGTCATTTGCTTTCGATCTCGGTGGGCACCGCTACGATTTAAAAAACAAGCGCATTAAAACTCATTTCACTGGCCCCTGGGCAAATGTCGATGTCGACAATGATCTTGAAGAAATCCTCAAGGCTGAATTCAAACAGAGTGACCTTTATAAGAAAAAGCGTGCTCAAGAAGATAAGCTTAAGGATGAAGTCAAAGAAGAAAAAGAAAAGTTGGAGAAAAAATATAAGGACAAACTCGACGAAATTTTAAGCCGATAAAATGATGCGGCGTATTGTTGCTTTAGTGTTACTTTCTCCAATACTACTTTCATTGGCGTTATTTTTTTTAACTTCGTTACCCCTGCATGCGGGGGAGCTGCTTCACTCTTACGTCAATGAAGAAGATGATCACTTCGTGTTACACCTGGATATGCGTATCAATGCCGATGTTGACACCATCTATGGCGTACTCATGGATTTCAGCAAAATGCACCTGGTCAATGATTCCATTATCTCAAGTACCTTACTGGAATCAAAAAAACAAAAACATCAGCTCCACTTCATCACTGAAGGCTGCGTCTGGTTCTTTTGCCGCAAGATCAAACAACTGGTCACCGTTACCGAGCTCGGCCAGGGTTATATCATGTCAACGACCGACCCCGCAGAGAGTGATTTGCGCTACGGCCGAACGCTATGGCAACTTATTGATGAAGGCGAAACCACGCGCGTGAAGTATAATGCCGACTATGTTCCCGATTTCTGGGTCCCGCCTTTCATAGGCTCCACCATTTTTCAAAGCCGCATGCTTGAAGAAGGAAAAAAAACCGTAAATGGTCTTGAACGACTCAGTGCCCCAGCCAGTACCGCCAACCAATAATACGGTCGCGTCGCCAACTAGTTCGGTAGTCACTCCATTATTGGCCTGGTTTAAAGAATCCGGCCGTCACGATCTCCCCTGGCAAAGTCCACGTACGGCTTACCGTGTCTGGATCTCCGAGATCATGTTGCAACAAACCCAGGTCAGCACGGTGATTCCTTATTTTCAACGCTTCATGCAACGCTTCCAGGATATCAACAACCTTGCGAATGCAGATATCGATGAAGTCCTGCATCAGTGGACCGGACTGGGTTATTACGCCCGTGCCAGAAATTTACACAAGGCCGCACAACAGATCCGCGATCAACATCAGGGCCAGTTTCCTGACACGTTTGAAGACATCATTGACCTGCCTGGCATTGGTCGATCAACTGCAGGTGCCATACTCGCTCAGGCCTTTTCACAACGCTACGCCATACTCGATGGCAACGTTAAACGTGTACTCACACGATTGCATACAATCGAAGGCTGGCCCGGTAACAAAAAAGTCGAAAATCAATTGTGGGAAATTGCCGAGCACTACACACCCAACAAAAATCTCGTCGACTACACACAGGCCATTATGGATTTAGGTGCCACTGTCTGTAAGCGATCAAAACCTGACTGTGAACACTGTCCCTTATCGACTCAATGTATGTCCTATGCACAGCAACGCCAGGCTGAATTCCCGTTTTCCAAACCAAAGAAAACCATGCCTGTAAAATCGACCTGCATGTTAGTAGTCATGGATAACAAGTCCGGCCACATCCTGTTAGAGCAACGACCTCCAACCGGAATCTGGGGAGGCCTGTGGAGCTTTCCAGAATGTGACGTCGATGAAAATGTTAAGCGCTGGTGTAAACAACATCTGTTTCTCAAGGTTAATCGCCTGCAGAGCTTGCCCGAGTTAAGACATACATTCAGTCACTATCACCTTGATATCCACCCGATTCAGATCCATACAACAACCACAGACAATATGGGTTTAGGGACTATCATGGATTCAGACAAACACATCTGGTATAACACGCGTCAGCCTGATGAGCGTGGCCTGCCTGCACCCATCAAGGCCATACTCGAAGACCTGGACTAATCAGAAATTTAAAATGAGGACACACCGATGAGCCGTATGGTGCAATGCACAAAACTGGGCAAAGAAGCCGAAGGCCTCGACCGCGCACCCTATCCTGGTGATCTCGGTCAGCGTATTTTCGACAACATTAGCAAAGAGGCCTGGCAGCTCTGGATCAAGCACCAGACCATCCTGATCAATGAAAATCGCCTAAGCCCAATCGACCCTAAGCACCGCGCCTTTTTGGAAGAACAGATGCAAAAATTCCTGTTTGAAGGCGGTGGCGACATGCCTGAGGCCTTTGTACCCCAGTAAAATCCCACTAAGTCGCTGTTTTCATAGCCTTTAGCCCCTGATTGGGCTCCTTGAGCTTGACTCTGGCGATGCCAGCCTGTTTAATACGCGGCTCCTGTATGGCCGGATAGCTCAGTCGGTAGAGCAGAGGATTGAAAATCCTCGTGTCGGTGGTTCGATTCCACCTCCGGCCACCATTAACTTCTCAATAATTGACACTTTTTAATCACTTTCAAAAAAGTGTTTGTTATCTGTTATTGTCTACAAACAACGTCTAAATCACCGCTTTAAAGTGTACACTTACAAAGTAATTAGCTAATAGATTACGCTGTGCATTTTTTGTAAATTCTACCATCTACAAAATGTGCCAATATAATTAAAATTACTATGCTCGTTCACTTTGAGTAAATTTACGTGTTATTTTTAAATTATGATGAATTATTTTTCAGAGTTTATATATAAACCAATAAATAATTATAGAGATAAAACTCAACTTGTAGTTTGTTCATTACTGTTTTTATTCCCCATTGCGGGAATGAGCATTAGACACTGGTACACCTCTATTTTTTTTCTGCTCCTGTTTGTCGCACTGGCTACTTTGCGAAAACGATCAAAACCGTTATTAAAAGAAGAAAAGATATTTTTGTGGATCTGTGCCGTTTATTTCCTCTTGTACGTCCTGTCTGCAACAATCAATGGTTGGGATAAACCTCAAGTCCGATATTTAGAAAGAGACTTGCGCTATCTTGCGATTATTCCGGTTTATTTACTGATCAGACGATATCCTGAATGCACAAACTGGTTATTTAAAGGCGGGATTCTAGCCGGCTTCTTTTTACTTACGCAGGCTTTATATGACTTATTTGTACTTAAAATTGGATATGCGAATGGTGTCTATAGCAAGAATATAATCGGGCCATTTTCAGTACTGATTACGTTCTGGCTGACCTTTTATCTACTCGATAATCACCGCCGACTTAATACCTTGCTTAAAGTTATTGTTATTCTCTCGATCATCGGAGCAATTTTTGCTGCAGCAGCCTCAGGCTCTAGAGGCGCCTATCTTGGATTTTTTGTTACTAGTTTATTCTGCATTATATTTTTCTTAAAGATGAAATGGAAAGTCATTAGTATCTGCGGATTAGTTATTGTTGCAGGCTTATTTTACTCTACATCTAGTATTGTGAAATATAGGGTGGATTCAGCTATTACTGAGTTCACAGCATATTGCAAGGCCGACGATCATAGCTCACATAGTAGTTCTGCCACTTCTGTTGGCTTACGACTTGAAATGGTCAGGACCGCTTATCTAGTTGCCCTTGATAGTCCTATTTTTGGCCATGGCCCGGCTAACTACCTGGAAAATGCCAAAAAACATATACAAAAAGGAGAAATACATCCTGCAGTAGCCAGCTATCCAAATCTGCATAACGCATTTTTAGAGACCCTGGTGTCAAAGGGAATATTGGGATTGTTTGCTTTGTTATTGTTACTCTATTATCCCATGTATATATTTATTCGTGACTATAAAATTAGCAAAATGTCAGCGATTGTCGGCATGATACATATTGTCGCTATTTCTACATTTGCAATGACCGATCATTCAGTGCTTATTAAAAATAACTATATCGCAATCCTGCTGCTAGGGCTTTCGATTTTCTTGTCCACGCATTTATATTCATGCAAGAAGATTAGAGAACGAGAATTCGTTCCTGGTTAAAAAAGCACCAGCTTATTTAATCTGGCGCATAGTCTGTTAGCAGACACCTCTTATAACCAATGTCTTGAGTATTATGATGAATAGAACTTTTATACTTTATATACTGTTAACACTAACCTCTGTTTCTCAGGCAGCACCAACGGAATTGCTCGGGCGTGTCAGCGATGTGTCAAACGGCGATACAATCATTGTCACTGATGCAAAAAATAAACAACATAAAGTTTATTTATTGGGCATCGATGCACCCGAGATGAAACAGGCCTTTGGCAAACAGTCACGAGAATATTTAGAGCGGTTGCTGTTTTCACGTAACGACCAGGTCAAGGTTATCATCAAGAAATATACCCGTGCAAAAAATATCGTCGGCACAGTCTACGCGGCTGATTTGAACAGTTCCCAATATGCTGATATCAATGGCATGATGGTCATGGCCGGTTTTGCCTGGGCCAATCCTCACACCTCAAAACAATATCGCGCCGTTGAAAAGATCGCACGCAATCGCAAGTCGGGGTTGTGGAAACAGAAGAGGCCTGTTGCACCATGGAAGTGGCGTAAAGGCAAACATTAAGCCCCTAAAACGGCGCTGACTATGTTGTAGCCATGCTTGCCTAATTAGTTAATTTTGAATTCGCCGATTTTTTGATAAGGCACTGTTACCAGTCCAAGATCAACTTCTCCTTGTAAGCGAAACTGAATGGTCTTGCTCTTGAAAATAGCACCCAGACCTCCGAGCAATTTTTTATACTCAATATCCAAAGGCAGCTCAACTCGCTGACTACCACCCGCCGGTATTTTCATGCTCTGTTTCGTCGCGCCAGATATAAACTCTTTGTCATTCAAGAATAACTTATAACTAACCGTCTCGATCGGTAATTTGAACACGTTGGGATTACTGACGCTCAGCTGGGTGTCCAGCCGACCATGTTTGAGTGAAACCGAGGTGAATTTCGACTTAATGACGTTTACCACTGGTTTTTTAATTTCCCCTACTTTACATCCAGATATCAGCATCGAAAGTGAACCAATAATAACTAGATTAAACGCTACTATTATTTTATGCATACCTTGCCCTCTCAGATAGCCTTTTCACCACGCAGTTAACAGTATATTTAGCGGCTAGTGCTATTATTATGTTAATTTATATTATCCGGAGTCAACAACCATGAGACTAGCAAGCCTGATTTTCGCCCTGGTGATTATTTCTGCTGTGATAATTTATTATAACAACGCAACGCTCTCAACTAACGGTAACTCGGATCAAACAACATTAGAGCAAAGGCAGCAGGTCCTTGATGAAGCCAAACGCGCAACCGAGGAAATGCAAAAGGCACTGGAAGAGCAACAACGACGCTTTGATTCACTCGAAGAGAAATAAGTCTTATCAATAGGAAACAAAAAAAAGGCGGCCAGAGGGTGGCCGCCGAATAACGCCATCATTAATGGCTATGCTAGAGACTATAAATTAACTGCCTTTCTTCAAAACCATCAGACCATTTTTCTGTTGCATTTCTACCTGATTGAGGAATGACATACCCAACAGCATTTTGTTGGATTCAAGTTCATCCACTACTGCTGCTTTTACATTCTTGAGTTCGATACCACCGATTCGTACACTGGCAACGGTAAAAACATGTGCTGAGATTTTTCCATTTGCGGTGTTCATCGTAATTTTCTGTCCATCACTAAAATCCAGATTCAGCTGCCGGGCATGTTGTGTATTCATCGTGATATAAGTTGCACCGGTATCAACCATAAAATCGACTAACTGCTGATTGATAGAGCCTGTTACGGTATACATTCCACCATGGGAAATAAGATGTGCCTGCGCACTGGTTGCATCAGGAAGCCCAGCCTGAACGGCGACATTGTCTGCCATCGAAAGAACATAACGCTTTCCTTCAACTTCAACCATCGCCTTTTCGCTGTTGGCGGCGAGTAAACGAACATGACTATGATTGGCATCACCGACACGAAACAACTTGCGTTGATTATCAATATTCAATACGGCTGCATTTTTGAATAAACCGAGCACCTGTATGTCTGTTGCCAATGCTGTTGTCGGAGCAGTTGCCATCACCTGGGAACTAAAAAAAGGCACCAGCAATGTAGCAATGAAATAGGTTAGTTTTCTTAAAATCATTTGTCTCTCCAGCCGTGATAAGACCTAAAACGGCAGAGGCAGGCATTTGATAAGCTAAAAACTTACTATTTGTGATCTGGCTCATGAAAGCCTATCGAAGAGGATAATAACCCTACAAGTGAATCCGTGATCTGGCTCACAAATAGACTAACTTACTGTTTTACCAATTAATTAACTAACTCGAATAAAATGGTATCAGGCGCTTCAGATAGCCTTTAAAGGCCGTGTCATAATTCTCCGGCACTGATGCGATGACCGCAGGATAGGTCAATAACGTTTCAGACCAGGCCTTGACCTTAGGTACATCTTCATAAAAATCGATATTCGCATGATCTGCAATCCCGGTTAAATAACGAAACAAGGGGGCATACGCAATATCGATCATTCCGAACTTGTCGCCCGCAAAGAATGGCCCATCCGTCATTTCCTCTTGGAGCACATCTAATTTATCAATAATATTCGCCTTGGTACGTTTGAAGTCGATCTCGGTGCTCGCATTTAAAAGATCATAAACCGTACCGAGTATCGTATCGCCAAACGCTATCCATGCTCGTTGTTGTGCGCGTTTGAATGGATCTCTCGGATATAGATCATCACCGCTAATGTTATCGATGAATTCACAAATCACCATCGATTCAAACAAGGGCTCATCATCCACCAACAGCACAGGAACCTTCTCCAAAGGCGAGACATCAAAAAACCAGTCTGGCGGAATATCTAAATCAATATATTCTATCTCGTGTTCGAGTTTTTTTTCCTCCAGCGTAATTCGCGCGCGCTGCACATACGGGCACAAATTAAAACTAACCAGTTTGAGCTTTGGGGTATTCATTTACGAGTAGACTCCAGAAAAAATACAATAGGGAAAATACAATAGGAAATAGACATTAACAAACAGATTAATAAATATTACTTAGTTTCGCCTTCAAGATGCCAGATATCGACATCTTTGCCTGCGGCCTGAATATCGTGCGCCAGATCGGCAAGGAAACGCTGGAAGCTCGGTTGTTTCTTATAGCTACCAGAAGAAACATACATCAACATACCCTGCGTATGGAAAACTTTAAAAAACGCTTCTGAACGAATGATCTCCTTACCTTTACCGTCAAAGACAACCATCGTCGGCGCATATTTTATATCAAGTTTCTGAGCCCATTTTTTCGCGGTAGTTTTCTTCCCTGCTGGCGTTATAACCGATGTGTCGGACCACATATCAAGTTGGATCGTTTTAAAGTTCTTAATCGTCTTACGTACACCCTGATCAACCAATACTCGCTTGTGTAACGTATCGCAGTTAGGGCAGTCCTTTTGCTCAAAGAACACGGCTATTGGCTTTTTGTTTTTGTTACTTCGCGTTAAATCGTAGGGTTTTGCCGCAAAGAAATCTTCACTAATCAATGCACGGCTAGCTTTTTTATCCTTAGGTAAGTGCCTCGCCATATAGTCACGGTAACTTATCTTTGTCTCCTGTTTTTGACTGACGTAATCGAGCGCTATCTTGAAACGGCGTGGTGGAATATAACCATTGAGGCGCAGCACTACTTTGCCTTGCTCATTAAAAAACAGAATAGTCGGGGTAAACTGAACCTTGAGTGCCGCCGCAAAGGTTTTCTCTGTATACGTTTTTCCCCCAATAGAAGCCACTTCACGGCTGCCCCACATATTTAATGCAACGGCATCAAAGTTTTTTCTTACGGCCTGCTCAATATCCTTTTGTGAAAGATTGCGTTCAACCAGCGCATTACAATAAGGACAGCCATTCTGGTGAAAAATCAGCATCAGGCGTTTGCCTGAGGCAGCCGCATCGGCCACATCTTCATTGAAATCGAGGAAACTCTCTTTAAACCAGTCAGGGTACTCCGTCTCCATCGCCCCATAGAATTTGCCTTCTGGTTTTGCCGACACATTATCAGCAGCAATGCTATGCGCGTTTAAGAATGACAGGCTTAACACCACCAGCAGCCAGCGCCCCAATAACCTTTTACGATAGCCACGCATCCAGAACCTCCAGCCCAAATTCCAAAGTTTATAAGTGTAAAAGCTTATCATTTTGACCATTAAATGCGATATTTTCTCCCTTGCGAACAAACCAAATAGCAAATATTTGCCTGACTTTTGCTTACCACTACCATTTCCAAACTTCTGGGACACCCTACCAGGCTTAAGATTTATTCATGTATTGTGAATTTGAGAACAAGTAGTCAAATCATCTTCATATGATCTATTAGAATATGCTAATATTTCGGAGTTCTAGCAAAAGGGATTATAAATGCACTTTAATATCAATGAGATAGAAGCTGCTGAGTTGGCTGATTGGGTCACAGAGAGCGAAAAAGCCTTTCACATCGTTGATGTGCGTGAAATTAATGAAATTAATGCTGGCACCATCCCTGATGCCCTTGCCATGCCCCTTGCATCCGTACCCCTGCGACTCGACGAGTTAGATAAAACCACTCCCCTGGTATTTATCTGTCGCAGTGGCGCCCGTTCTGCCCAGGCCTGTGCCTTTCTGCAGCAGCAGGGCTTTGACAATGTACATAATCTACGTGGTGGAATGTTTGCATGGGCCAGTGCTGGCCAGCCTATCGGCCAACCTAAAGTGGCTTGACCAAAAAAATGCAAATCACCAAAAAATACTAATCACTGGATAAAAAATTCCAGTAGACAAAAAGGAGCTTCAGCTCCTTTTTTAATCTATAACAAATCATATGGATTTGATTTTATGGGTTTACGTTGCGACCACCGGTTTGTTCTGGTGTGTATTTTATTTGACTGTCAGCCGACAAACATTGCACCTGCCCGCGCTACCCGCTCATGACGTTCCCGCAGATAGCAAGCTACCAAAACTGAGCGTGATCGTCACCGCCAAGGATGAAGAAGAGACGATCGAACATGCTTTGCAGACGTTACTCAAAACCGACTACCCTGATTTTGAAATTATTATTGTCAATGATCGTTCTGTCGATGAGACTGGCAACATTATTGATCGCTTTGCCGAAAAACACTCTGAAATTATTCCGATACACATTGATCACCTGCCGGAAAACTGGATAGGCAAAGTGCACGCATTGTATACCGCCACAGCCAGGGCAAGCGGCGAATGGTTGTTGTTTACCGATGCCGATGTGCATCACCATCCCACACTCTGGCAACGCGCCGTTGATTATGCACGGCGTAAGCAATACGACCATCTGGCCGTCATGCCTGACGTGCCGACGCCTGGCCTGCTTTTGCAGGCATGTGTAAAAGCCTTTGGCGTCATGTTCCTGGCCACTGCCAAGGTCGATAAGATTGAAGACCCGAACAACAAAGCCGCCATCGGCATCGGTGCATTTAATCTGGTCAATCATGCCGCCTTCAATAAGACGCCTGGCTTTGAGTGGTTACGCATGGAAGTCGCTGATGACTACGGCATCGGTATCATGATGAAAAAATGGGGACAGAAAATCGGTTTTGCTACTGCCTTTACCGATTTACAAGTCGACTGGTACCCTGATCTGCCCAGTATGATTCGTGGTCTCGATAAAAATATTATGGCACCGGGTACCCGCTATGAGACGGCCCGTTTAATCTTGAGTCCCATCGCCTTCGCCGCCATCATTCTTGGTCCATTTATTAGTTTAGCGCTGTGGTCGGGTTACTACCCATTCGTTAGTGCGATTGTATATCTTTGCATTATCCTGACCAGTCTCTGGGTTCCGATACGAAATATTAAAGAACTGATAACCTGGTTACTCACACCCATTGGTTACCTGATCATTTTATATACCTTTACCCGCGCCTGCATCTTATGCCTGAAACGAGACGGCATAGTCTGGCGAGATACCTTTTATCCGCGAACACTTTTACGTAAATATCAACGCGTAAAACTATAAATTTCGCTATGCCCACATCTCGTGGTTTGCAATAATAGTTTTGTCTACCCTATTGAAACATTGCTAGAGGTGCTGAACATGTTTGAAGATCCTACCAACTGGTTGATCGCTGGCGGCCTGATTATTGGCGCCATCTTCGGTTTTATTACCCGACAAAATCGCATTTGTTTAGTCGGCGCTGTTAGTAATGTCACCCTGGTCAAAGACTATCGCTATGCTCTACTGTTTGCCGTTGCTGCCCTGTTTGCGATCACTGGCACCCAGCTACTTGAGATCTATGGCATCGTTGAAGTTGAAAAAGCCAGTTATCGCAATGTAACGCTTGACTGGTTAGGTGTAATTGTCGGCGGTTTACTGTTCGGTGTGGGCGCCACACTTGCTGGTGGTGATGCGGCACGGGTTGTTATCCTAGCAGGTAATGGCAACCTCGCTGGGTGGTTTGCTGTTTTCTTTTTTGCCATCTTTGCTTCTGTCGCCCAGTTTGGTTTACTCGAATCTATTCGGGTTTATTCACTATTAAATACATCGATAGAAACCAGTGAAGGCGGCGCAGGCCTGGCCAACCTGTTATCTGCACCCAGGTGGCTAATCCTGGTCATTGTCGATCTGCTACTTGTTGGATTTATTTTCAGTAAGTGGAAAAAGCATGCTGATATGAAACTGTTGATCGCTGGTGCTATTTTAGGCCTGACGGTGATTGCGGCCTGGTATACAACCGGCGTACTGGCCGTAGATGAATTTGCAGACATCAAACCACCCTCCGCGATGACCGTATCGGGTCCGATGTCACGAACCGGGATCATGTTAGTTGCAGGACAATACCCTGCTTTCTCTTTCTCCGTTTCTTTTGTTATTGCCCTGTTTGCTATTTCGTTTATCGTTGCGCTTATTACCAAACAATTTACGTTCACACCCGTTAATGGTTCTGCAGGTAAAGTAGCTTTGGGTGGTGCATTAATGGGGTTAGGCGGCACCTTTGCTTACGGCTGCAATATTGGCCAGGGTTATTCAGGGCTTTCTACCCTGTCGCTTGAGTCCATCCTTGCCGTCATTGCGATGGTCGTCGGCATTCATGCGACAACACGTTATCTGGAAAACCGTGCCTGATTGCCCAGGCCTTAACTTTTCGGGTATCTGATCCGATGTCAGTACGAGCACTTCCCACTGAGACGATACATCGTGTTATCTGCCATGAATGCAAGCCTCTGCATGCAGAAATCATTCAGCAATTTATACATCAACTTGATGATCCCGACACTCAGAAATCACACCTGTTTAACGGTCGTTACGAAAATATTTATATCAAGGAAGAAAAAATTCCTGCAATTAAACCTGTCCTGCAAATGATATTACATGAATCAGCAAAACTACTGGGCTATCCGAAAGATGAACTGCAAATGGCTTTCTGGTTTAACGTCATGCAAAAAAATGATGTGACCGTACCGCATAGCCATGATGATGACGATGAACTGCTATCCGGCACTTATTATCTGCAAATGCCGGAACAATCAGGCGCACTAAAAATAACACTAAGTCCTGATTCAACAACCACGATAACACCGGAAGAAGCAGCGCTCACCTGTTTTCACCCTGCCGTTGTACATGAAGTTACACAACACCACTCCCCTGTTCATCGAATCAGTATTGGCTTTAACGTCGGTTGCAAAAATAATGCATTGCAAGATTGATCATCTGGAAAAGTACCCTGGACTCATTCCGGTTCTGGCCAGATGGCATCACCGCGAGTGGCAACACCTGAACCCCGTCACATATGATTTGCAGGCACGTATAAACGATTACCAACAGACCGCCAGCGATTCAACTTCATTACCCCAGATGCTCGTCGCCCATTTAAACGGTCACGCTCTTGGTTCTGTACGACTTATTGAAAGTGATATGGACACCCATCCTGAACTTGGCCCGTGGTTAGCAAGCTTATTCGTGCCACCTGATTTTCGGCGACAAGGCATTGCCACTCGATTGATTGCTGAAATTGAAGTTACCGCAACGCAACTTGGCTTTGATCAGTTGCACCTGTTTACCGAAGACAAAAGCGAGATGTACAGCAAGCTTGGCTGGCAGGAACAGGGGCGGGAAAAATACTACGACAAACAGGTCATCATAATGGCAAAAAACCTATCGGAATAAAGCAAATATTTTTTATTCTTCAGAAATAAAATCTGAAACTCTCTCAATCACTTCTTTATCCCGTAATAAATGTTGATGGCCAAGATTTTCTGTATAAAAACTTTTTGCTCCAGGAACAGCCTTAACCAGCTTTTCACTCTGACGCCAACTTACAACTTTATCTTCCCTGTCATGAACAACTAGCAAATCTATCGGTACTTGTTTGAGATTATTATCTGCTGCAGTTTGAACATAAATATCGTCACCAAACTCTTTATGAAATCGATCATTAAAACGCGCCATCACTTTTTCATTCAGATTAAAATGAATAGCAAAGCCCGCCACCAGATAACGCGAATCAGTAGGACAACTGATCGTAACCAGCTTAGGCACAGACAGTTCATATTTACGTATCGCCAGAGCAGCCACCATACAACCAAATGAATGCGCAATAATGGCACGGGGTGTACCATATTTTTTTATCACCTCATCCACCACATTGGCAATCTCAAAAATATTGGTTTTATTTCCTTCGGAGGCACCGTGCCCGGGAGCATCAAAACTAATAACCCCCAGACCCTGGCGATTGACAGGATTAACAAAAGCACCAGGCTGTGGCCCGCGGCCACTCCAGCCATGAAGGAGGAGTATATAACCAGGCGTGGTTGCGCCCCACTTATAAGTAACAATCTTCTTACCTGCAATAATCAACGTTTCGGTTATCGCCAGTTCTCGCCAGACTTTTTCACGCTTAGACTCTCGATAACGTGGCGAGCTAAACCAGATGCTATAAGCAAAGTAACTCGACACTGCAGGCCAGACCGAACCCAGCCAGGAAAGCATGGCTCCCATAATAGTGATGTGAAGTGGCATTTTTCGTTTTTTCATCATGCCAGCTACTTTACTGTTTAATCTATGCTGTTCACAACTAAAATTGTTGCATAAACAAAACGGCCGCTTGTTAATTGCAGCCGTTCTATTACTGACAAATTTTAGCTAATAGAATTTATTTCATTTTACTGTAATAGTTTGCAAGTCCATCCATATCGGCTTCTGATAAACCCTTCACCATCGCCCCCATGACAGGGTCCGCACGTTTACCCGTTTGAAAATCCCGCATTTGTTTTAACAGGTAAGGTGCCTTTTGACCGGCAAGATTTGGATAAAGCGGGCTTGAGCTAATACCACCCACTCCATGACAACTAACACAGCGCCCAGCTAACTGTTTCGCATCCACCGCAAAAATACTTTGAGTTGCAACAGTCAACAATGCAATCATCCCTAAACGTTGTATATTACGCATAACACCCTCCACTACAAACAAGTATGTGTAAGCTTGCCCGGTAGAGGCTGAACAGGAACTGAACTCGAATTAAGCACTAAACTAAATTGACTAGCAGAAGCTTTGTAGCAATATCTATCAATGACAAACCACAGATCATCCTTGTTGCACGCACACACTAAATAGGGTTGTTCAAACTCGTACAAATATATATTTTGTTGTTAATTTCCCTGAATATTCAATATGATGTAGCTTGATCTAGATCAATCAGTCTAATGTTGGTTAAGATATAATTAGTGCAAATCAAGTTGGCACATGGTGCCGTTTCCATTGTTAGCCTGGTTATTGAAACCAATTCATTTCAAGAAATTGGAGGGCTACGAAAATGATAAAAAAAATCTGGCAGATCCTTCGTTCACCAACCGCAAAGTATTCCGTTGGTGCGCTACTCATTGTCGGTTTCTTCGCCGGAATCATCTTTTGGGGTGGTTTCCATACCGTGGTCGAGGCAACCAATACCGAGGAATTCTGTATTTCCTGTCATGAGATGAAAGACAATGTCTATGCGGAATATAAAGAGACCATTCACTATTCAAATCGTACCGGTGTACGGGCAGTCTGTAGTGACTGCCATGTCCCCAGAACCTGGGTGCACAAAATGGCGCGTAAAATCCAGGCCACCAATGAGCTGTATCACAAGATGATGGGCACCATTGATACCCCTGAAAAGTTCGAGGAACACCGTCTGACGATGGCGAAACGGGTCTGGAAGGTTATGAAAGAGACAGATTCCCGGGAATGCCGAAATTGTCACCGGTTTGATTATATGGATTTGGAAGAACAGGACAAAACCGCGCGTAAAAAACATAAGCGTTCAATCGAAGAGGGAAAAACCTGTATCGATTGTCACCAGGGTATTGCCCATGAGTTACCTGATGAGGAAGAAGAAGAAGAAAAGGAAGAAAAATCCTGATTTCTAATTACATATTTTTAATTTGATAAGTTATATGGAGGTTCGCATGAAAAAAATAAGTAAATTCAAGCTCGCATCCCTACCCTTAGCGTTATTTTTTGCTTTAGGTATCGTCAGTAGTGCTACCGCTGATGTGAACAAGCTGGTTGAGGATGAGTGCTCCGACTGTCATGAAAAAGACGGTAATTCGTCTGACGGGGAAACACCCAGCATTGCCGGCATGTCCAACGATTATTTCATCGAGTCTATGGAAGGCTATAAAACCGATGCCCGCCCTGCCCTGAAACTCAAGGACAAGAAAGAAGACATGAAGGACATCGTGAAGAAGTTATCCGATGCTGATATCAAGGCGCTTGCAGGATATTTCGGCAAGCAGAAATTTAAACCACAAAAACAGAAGTTCGATCCAGCCCTGGCCAAGGTGGGTAAAAAGTTACATAAGAAATATTGTGACAAGTGTCATTCTGAAGGCGGCAGCTCAGCCGAAGATGACGCAGGTATCCTCGCAGGCCAACCTATTTCTTATTTGCAATACAGCATGGACAACTATGCTAGCGGCAAACGTGAGATGGGTAAGAAGATGAGTAAGAAATTCAAGAAAATGCAGAAAAAGGCTGGTGACGAGGGCATAGTACAACTGATTCACTTCTACGCTAGTCAACAATAAGTCTTGTTACAAAAGAAAACGGGCCCTTTTAAAAGGGCCCGTTTTCTTTTGTCTCTTGTTTTAGATTATTTCTGGTTTTAGATTGTCTCTGGTTTTAGAACGTGTACTGTACACTAAGCCACAAGACTCCAATGTCGTATGAGGGTGGTCTATCGCCTAATGCCAACACATTAGTAAGGGTGTCCGGGTCAACATTTTCGATGTACCAATTGTCTTCATCATAAGACTCGTATTGGTACGTGGCCTTGATAGTCAGGTTTTCATCATAGAGATAATTACCTGATAAGGTGATGGTATCGCGTTGCGTGGTTAGCTCAGGGAAAGGCGTGCCGCCACCGCTGATGTCGATTGCTGAACTGGAATCAGCATGCACGACATCAAGACCAACTGAAAACTTATCTTCAATGATCTGGTAATTCATTCCCAGCCCGGCGGTAATGACATTATCATTAGTATCGGCCGTCCAGGTTGTTCCAGCTTGTTGAGAATCGATATCCGTATCCTGGATAAAGGCGCTGAACGACAAATCCTCATCCACTGTGTATTGTGCGTCCAGTCCGATAGAGAACTCATCGCTACTGGTCAGGCCCACAGTAGATTCATCATAGTCATAGCCGGCAAGGTCGGTGCTGAAGTTCAGAAGAAAGGCGTCGCTGACACTGGCACTTAGGTTAAACCCAGCCTTGAGACCGTCCCGATCAGCCATATTAAACTTGCGCATATTGGGATTGGCTGGTGGAGTCAGTTCAGTTAAGACGTTGTAATTATCGATACTTCTTTCACTGTAATCCAGCTTGAAACTATATTGCAGATCATTGTCAATTCGGTGATGAAGTTTTCCCCAAAGCATGTTTTCTTCTGTGGTTTCAACAGATTGATAGGTACGATCTAGCTTTGCATATTGTAAACCGCCAGTTAGAGTGACCGCAGTATCAAATTTATAATCCGTATTAAGTTTAAATTTACTCTGGAGAAAACTGTATGGAGCGTTAGCACGAGGTGTACCTGTCACTGTGTTATCGGCCGTTACATAGGTATAAGTATTACGTGTGGTTTGATTATCATGATTATGATACTCATAAATAAAGTGCCAGCGATTTTTCTCGGAAGCCTGCCAATGTGCCGCCAGGTTAGAGGTATACACGTATACCTCACCATTTAATGATGTGGCGGGTAAAGCAGACGTAACAAGTCCGGCATTCACGGTGTAGGGTAAAAACGTCTCGTTTTGTTCCAGCCGTGCAACGGAGAACATGGCGTTTAGCTGCCAGTCTTCTATTCCTAAATAGTTACCGCTTAGCAGAATCTGTTGTTTGCTATTGTCAGGTGCAACGCCCGCTTGCCCATCGGAGGCCGTGCCATTGTAAGCGTTGTCCCACTCGAACCTGTCAAAGCCATTCTTAAATGTTGAATTAATAAAGGCAATCTGACCATTAAAACCGGCATAACGATAGTTCGCCTTAAGCTCTACATCATCAGTTGTATAATCAACTGGCTGGGACAAATTGGCAACCTGATTAAAACCAAACCCAAAAGAGGTGGGTAAGTTACCTTCTTTGGTTTTTCGCTTAAACCAGGCCTCATAAGACCAGGCACCGGATGTGATGTACTCACCACCTAAGATGAAGTTACGCCGTTTGGTTGAGAAGTTCACATCACGCAGGGAACTGTTGAGGTCGGTTAATGCCCCTGTGTTTGCACCCTGGGTCCAACCACCTGGCAAGGTCTGGTTTGAACCGCCATCAATATAAGGTGTGCGACTAGTATCCAGGTTATGCTTGCTAATATTATCGACTTCAAGTTTGATGGAGTACGTACCCTGCTTTCCACCCTCGACATCAAAGCGGCTATTTTTCAGGCCCAGATTATCTGCTTCGATATTCCAGAAGTTCGCTTCATCATCCCGGTAGTAAGCATTCACACCAGCATCAAGATAAACGCCATCTTCTACCAGGGTATTGTATTCACCAAACTTGTAAGAACTGTTGGAGACATAGCCTAAACCAAGATCAAGCTTTATATCCCACTGTTCTTCTTCATCGCTAAGATCCGGACAATATTTACATTTCCATTTTTTGGTAATGATATCAATGTTGAGCTTCTGAGTAGTTTCTGTTTCAGCATATGAGGGTGGCGCTATAAAACCCAATAGCGATAACAGGACAAGTTTTTTATAGCGTGTTGTCATGATACCTCTCCCCGTTTGTGAGGGATAAAGACATTTGTGTATTGTTTTTGTATGTCTTGATACATAGCCATATCCGTTTAACGTAACAGTTTCACACCGGATGGATGATTGCTGCCATGAACTTGTGAGTGACAATTCAAACAACTCTTGCCCAATAAAAACTGACTCGGTGTGCCCGACGGTAAGCCGTCTCCTGTGAATGCCAGACTTGGGTGACCCGCTGCAGCATGACATTGCTGACAAAGTAATGGTGGTCGTTTCTTCAATAAGAATGGATGCACAGACCCGTGCGGTGAATGGCACAGGGTACAGTCTTCATCAACAGGTGCATGGGCCCATAATAGTGGACCACGTTTTTCGGCGTGACAGGTAACGCATAAGTCATTCTTGTGCGTGGCTTTTAACAGTTTGTCAGAAAAAGAACCGTGAGGATTATGGCATTCAGTGCATTTCATTTTGCCGTAACGAACTGGATGCGAAGAGGTTCGTTGGAATTCGGCGCGTTGCTTTAAATGACAGCTGCTGCATTTTTGGCTCTGTGACCGAGCTTCCAGCATCGGGTCATGGCGTGCATGGACAACATGACAGTCAGCGCAGGCCATGGATTCCTGATCATGCGCACCGCCTGACCAGTTTGCCCGATGATTATCCTGATGGCAGCTTAGGCAAACCGCGTTTTGCTCTTTGGTCGGCGTCCAGGCATTTTTACCAAAGGCACGTATGGGTGCCTTCTTTTCACCTTTTTTGGCCTTCTTTTTATGATCACCTACCGGTCCATGACAGGTTTCACATTGTAGCTTTGCCATGGGAGTATGGGGATCGTTGAGTTCGCCGTGTTTGGTCTTGAAGATTGGCAACACCGGATACTCATTGTCTTCATCGTGACACTTCAAACAGGTGTCGGCGCCTTTCTTGGAATACGATTTGTTTGTTTGTTTAGCGGCGGGGTCTGCTGCTAACACGTTTTGCGATAGCAACATTAGCAAGGCAATTACACCTAAAAAGATCAAACCTGGATTACGCAAGTCAGTATTCATTTTTCAAGTCTTTTTATTATTGCGGCCCGGCTTTCACCGGGCACGTTATAGTTTCATTATAGCAATGAACAACCTGCTATCGACTTAAATCTGTGGGACTGATTCCAAGTATGCCTTCAGGTCAGCAACCCTTTGCGCAGGAATATCGTTAAACGCCAGCATCAGATTAAAAGTTGATGTTGTGTCATAGTTGCTCATGTCTGTAGCAATCATGTCCTGTCGCTGAGCTAGGTCCGCTGCGTTGAATGCAGACGTTGGGTCATCAGCCCCTACCTTGTGGCAAGTCCCACAATTGGTCTGATAATAAGTGGCACCATTTGCAACAAAACCAGTTGGTGGTGGTTCGACAGCCGGAGGTGCCGCCTGTTCTGAACCACTATTGCAACCCGCAACTGCAAGACCTAGCGTAACCATCAATGTCATTGTTGTTAGCTTATTCATAGTTATCACCTTCCTTTTTACTTTATAACAGGTATCTTGTTTTGAACACCTGAGCAAACTTAATCATGTCCACCATGTCCACCATGTCCACCATATCCACCGTAACCGCTGTATCCGTCACCGCCTGACTCACCGCCTGACAGATAGCTCTCCAGGGCCTGGGCTTCGCCATTGGTCAGTGGGATAGACTGCATCTCGGAAACATTCTGCATCGCATCCTGAATCTCATTTACCGTGACTCCAGTGACGGCCTCTTCACTACCACCGGTTCCGCCTGGGCCATGACATGCGGCACACTTGACGGCATAGATTTCTTCACCCGTAGTGGGCTGTGGTTGAGTACCACCACCCGAGGACAGGAAGTCCGCAATAGCCTGGACATCGGTTCCTGACAGGGTAATGCCCTGCATCTGACCAACTGAAGAGAGAGCACTGTTTATATTGCTCGAACTGGCACCCACGACGGCTCCGCCACTACCACCGGTTCCGTTGAAACCATGACAGCTCTGGCAATAGCTTATGTAGAGTCCCTCACCAGTAGTAGGCAGTGGTGTAGTACCACCACCCGCCAGCGCATCGGAAATGGCCTGCACCTCTGTGGCGGTTAAAGTGCTGAGCCCGCCCATACCACCAGTGTTGGCGTCGATAGCTGACTGGATCTGTGCTGCACTACGGCCGGTTTTACTGCTGCTAGCCAAGGCACCATGGCAACCTGAACAGTTATTGGTGTACAGAGTCGCACCATCCGTAGGAGCAGGTGGTGGGGGTGTACCGCCGCCACCGCCGCCAGTTGCCAGTGCATCGGCAATGGCCTGCACATTGGTAGGCGTTAAGCCACTGAGTCCACCCATACCGCCGGTGTTTGCATCAATCGCGGCCTGAATCTGACTGGCAGTACGATTGAGCTTACTGCTACTAGCCAAAGCTCCGTGGCAGCCCGCACAGCTGTTGCCATACAGTGTTGCACCATCCGTAGGAGCAGGAGGTGGAGGTGTACCGCCGCAGCCACCACCACCGCAACCGCCTTCACCTGAAAGATAATCGGCAATGTCCTCTAACTGACTGGAATTCAGTGAGATTGAGTTCATTAACGATTCTTCGTCAATGGCGTCGGCGATTGAACTAGCACTTTCACCATTCACAGCCTCGTAGATACCACCGGTACCACCGGGACCATGGCAGGCCAGGCAATAGTTATTATAGAGATCCTGCCCAGTAACTGGCGCTGGTGGAGGTGTTGCACCGGAGAGGTAATCGGCAATGTCCTGCAGCTGACCTGAACTCAGCGAAATCGAGTTCATCAGTGGCTCACCAGAGATGGCGCTGGCAATGTCATTAGCACTATCACCTGTAACAGCCTCATATTGACCACCGGTGCCTCCAGGGCCATGGCAAACCAGGCAATATGAGTTATAGAGCCCTTCACCCGTGGTTGGTGCTGGTGGTGGTGTAACACTCACCAGGGCATCAGCAATAGCCTGCACCTGAGTTGGATCCAGACCGTTGAGACCACCCATGCCACCGGTGTTGGCATCAATCGCCGCCTGAATCTGAGTAGCACTGCGATTCAGTTTGCTGCTGGTAGCCAGCGGTCCGTGGCAAGCCGCACAGTTGTTGGTATAAAGCGACTGACCATCCGTTGGTGGTGGTGGTGGTGGTGTAGTACTGACCAGCGCATCAGCAATAGACTGCACCTCGGTTGGGGTCAAACCACTGAGTCCACCCATGCCACCCGTGTTGGCATCAATCGCCGCCTGAATCTGAGTAGCGGTACGATTAAGTTTACTGCTGCTAGCCAAATCACCGTGACAAGCCATGCAATTGTTTGCATATAGCGTAGGACCATCCGTTGGTGGAGGTGGAGGTGGTGTAGCCGTAACAAGTGCATCGGCAATAGCCTGCACCTCGGTTGGGGTCAAGCCACTGAGTCCGCCCATGCCACCCGTGTTGGCATCAATCGCCGCCTGAATCTGGGTAGCGGTACGATTAAGTTTCGCACTGTTGGCCAGATCTCCGTGGCAAGCCATACAGTTATTAGCGTACAGCGTAGGACCATCCGTTGGTGGTGGTGGTGGTGGTGTAGTACTAACCAATGCATCAGCAATAGCCTGCACCTGAGCTGGGCTCAAACCGCTGAGTCCGCCCATGCCGCCAGTGTTGGAATCAATCGCAATCTGGATCTGAATAGCTGATCTGTTCAGTTTGCTACTGCTGTCCAGCGCTCCGTGACAAGCTGCACAGTTGTTACCATACAGTGTAGGTCCATCCAGTTCTGGTGGTGGAGGTGGTGGTACCACGGCTTCAACCACAACGATGGTACTCGCAACACCCGTAATGTTGCTGGCATCCTGCACCGCCAGGGTGACGGTATACGCACCGGGTGCGCTATAAGTATGGCTTACAGTTGGAACGGCATAATTCTCTACAGGGGTGCCGTCACCAAAATCCCAAATGTAATTCGTAATCGGACTTACATGCGTGGACTGTGAACCATCAAGGGTAAGAGGTTGACCCTCAGTAACCGTGTAAGGTCCACCTGGATCAGCAACTGGTACCATTGTTGCGCCAATCGTGATGTCCCGGAACGTAGTATCAGATAAATTATCGCTATCCGTAACAGTCAGAGTAACGGTATAGACGCCGGCAGCAGTGTAGGTGTTTATCGTTTGTGCGCCGCTAGCCGTGTTGCCATCGCCAAAATCCCAGGCATATTGATTGATGACGCCATCGGGATCGAAGGAAGCTGTGCCATCGAAGCTAACGGTAGTGTTAACTTCGGCTGTTAATGGCGCCTGAATAGCAGCTGTGGGTGGTTCCGCCGCACCCGCTGAGACAGTCACGGCTAAAGCCATATTCCCGACATTATCACCGGTTGTATTGCCATCAGCATTCGTTGAAAGGCCTGCGCTATATAAAGTGTAAGTACCTAAAGCGGTAGGGGCCTGCCAGTTAAAGCTCCAGGAAACATCGCCATTGGCATCGGCTGTTGCCCTTGAGCTGTGGGTAATTTCATTTGCCTGTAATCGGGTGCTGGCAAGCGTGTTAATTAGCGTACCGGCATCGGCGCTGACACCCAAGCCTCCCGAATTCGCTTGTCCCCCGGAAATAGTCAGCGTGTAGGTGTTAATTGTGCCGGGTTGAACTGAAATTGGGCCGCTCAGGTTAACGGTAGGTGCAGCACCGCCGGAGTGACAAAGTAAACAGGAATTCCCCGCATTGGTTGCAGGGTTGCTAGAGTAGCCGGTAACGCCACCGCTGAAACCGAATGCATTTTGCCCCGTCACCAGGGCCAGTACAAAGATGCCGACGCTTGTAAGGGTTTTTAGATTATTATTCATGACATCTCTCCCATTGCATTCCAATATTCTTCACCGAGGTAGTGCTAGACATCTACGTAATATAACAATCATCGCTAAGCTAGTAGAGGATCAAACGCTTCTAATTCTGGCTCGCTGTGCGTATTCCTCTTCTGGTGAATTTCTGCACTTCGTTTGTCTAACACACCATAACTCTGAGTTCATGGTGCTCCTTTTATACCATAAGTGAATGATCTAGATCATGTTTTCTTCGAGTTACATCTATGCATTAAGTGATAGTCATATAGTCATAAGGTTATAGCCAATTATTAAACGTTTATTGCTCTCTATAAATTGTATTATTAACAATATGATATCTATCAAAAATTTATACCCTCTCGATTTTAAGGAACAAGAGCGAACCCGGATCGAAAACGATCAATTGCTGCTACCTGTCATCGAAGAAATAAAATCAGGTCATAATATTGAAGGCCTTGAACGTTTCGCCAAGGCCTACTTGGGCATGTATTTAGATCTTGATAATACGATCCCGCCTCATCACCGCGTAGAGCTTCTTGCAAACCCGCAACTGGCAAGTAATATCAAAACCGGCTTTGAAGCCATTTTAAAAAGGGATTCTTTTCCTGACGCACAACAAATTGCTGACTCCATCTTTAGTGAAGAGTTACCTGTGGGGTATGTGCTGCTCGCTGCGCTGGATTTATTTTCAGATAACCCACGTTATGCTGTTGCAAAACTTCCAGCAAAAACCATCATCGCGGCCATCTGTTTTCATTATGCATACAAAACAGAGATACAGGACACATGGTTAAACCAGATAATGCAAGAAAGACCACAGGAAACAGCAGAGGCCTTTTCTTCTTTCTGGCAACAATTAATTACACACGGGACCGATCACCTGCCGGGGCTGCACCAGTTTATCGATCACCGTGATTACGATAACATCTCCAGAGAAATATTATTGCCTGTGCTCAAACACTGGCGAACGGTAAGAAAAAAACTGTTAGCTAAACTATTACAAACGTCTATCAGAACAACGGACCATACAACGCTACTTAATCTCTGTGAGGACGCGTTATCAAACTGGAACCAGGCCGAACCTGCTCGTTATATCCTGTGGCTGGCAACGACCTTCTTACTTGCGCCTGATCGCTATGAAGCAATAATAATTGACTACACAGGTCGCACAAAAGAAAAAATTGTTCCATTGATCGATTTCATTTTTATAGTGCTTAACGATAATGAGCACATTAAACCCACAACTCAAACACTAGCGACGTTGCTACGTATTATCGCGCCCAAGGTAACGCCTCAGAAGGATCGCTATGGTCAGCTTTGCGATAACACACGCAAAGTGATGTACCTCTTTTACCAATTAGCGATATCCGAATACACAGATCCTACCGCTAAAAAAATGGTTATCGAACGACTGAAACAAGTACGTGTCATGAAACTATATATTCCTGTTCTTGAATATGTCACCTCCGCCTACGTCGCCCCACATTTGACTAACACGGCAACTGACAGCATCCCGGAGTTTGAAGAATTTCTTGTCCAACTGGTTAACCAGGAATTAATCAAATCGCGCGCCAAACGTTATGACTAGTTACAACTTTTTCAACGACAATGCCACCGGGTTCGTAAAACACCCTTAAAGTTTAAAAATATCGACCGACATATAGACTACAGAAACAGGGCAGAACTTAATTTATGAAGACAGATACCTCTCTTATCTCACCATTAGAACAGAGCGTGCTCGATAACCTGGCGACCTTTCTAAGCCTGGACAAACTGCAAGAACTGCTTTGTTGTTATCTGCGCGACAGCCAACAAATTCTCTCGCAACTCGATAGTGCCCTGGCTGAACAAAACACGAATGACGCAATCCGTCTGGCACACAGCCTAAAATCCACAAGCGCCAACGTAGGTGCAATCCCACTCTCCGAACTGGCAAAATCACTGGAAGCACTCGCCCAGCAAGAAAAACTTGATGATGTTCGGGCTCAAATGAATGAGCTCAGCCAGTTATTCGACCTGACCCGCGCTAGTGTCGAACAACTTGCGTTCATGCAAGGCTGACCTACCTCCGAAAAAATCAATCCAGCAATAGCCAATAGTTAGTTTTCAGGTTTCTGCTTCAATTCCCCTACCCTGATCGCGTAGAATGGCACGCCTTGCAGCCCATAACAGGCTCCGAGAAAACCCTGGTCATGGCTAATATAGCCAGAATAACTTTAACTTATTGTTTTAAATAGAATTAAGAAGATATGTCCAGCTCGAATAAAGACAGCACGGCGAATGTAAATTATCAGACCGATGATCTGCGTATCCTTGGCATCAAGGAAGTCAGCCCTCCCAACGAGGTCCGTGCAAAACTGCCGGTTACGGACACCGCTAGCGAGACCATTTCAGATGCGCGAAATGCCATTCACAATATCCTGCATGGCCTTGATGATCGCTTTCTGGTGATAATCGGTCCCTGCTCCATCCATGATCCCAAAGCAGCACTGGAATATGCAGAAAAATTAAAGGCTGCTCGTGAAACCTTTGCGAGTGACCTGGTCATAGTAATGCGCGTCTATTTTGAAAAACCACGCACCACGGTTGGCTGGAAAGGGCTGATCAACGACCCGGATCTGAACGACAGTTGCCACATCAACAAGGGAATACTTATTGCCCGCAAGCTGCTACTGAATATCAATGATATGGGAGTCCCCGCTGCGACAGAATACCTGGACCTGATTACCCCGCAGTATGTTGCCGATCTCATCAGTTGGGGTGCCATTGGCGCACGCACTACAGAAAGCCAGGTACACCGTGAACTGGCCTCCGGCTTATCCTGCCCGGTTGGCTTTAAAAATGGTACTGATGGAACGCTTAAAATAGCGGTGGATGCCATAGGCGCAGCCAGCCGCCCACACAACTTCCTGTCCCTGACCAAGGCAGGTCATTCGGCTATCTTTTCAACCTCAGGCAACAACGACTGCCATATTATTTTGCGTGGTGGCAAGCAACCCAATTACGATGCCGCGTCCGTGCAACTGGCGGCAGAAGAGCTAGAGGCAGCAGGCTTACCCGCACGCCTGATGATCGATTTTTCTCACGCCAACAGCAGCAAACAACACCAGAAACAGATTGAGGTTGCTAACGATGTCGCCGCACAAATGGCCGCTGGCGACAAACGTATTGTCGGTGCGATGATTGAAAGTCATCTGCAGGAAGGTCGACAGGATGTTGTCGCAGGCGAGGAACTGGAGTATGGCAAAAGCATCACAGATGCCTGTATCAGCTGGGAAGACAGTCTTCCAGTGCTCGAGAATCTGGCTAAAGCGGTTCGGAAAAGACGCCAAACCTAACCTAGTCTAGCCAGGTCTAGCCCCTAACCTCTCCCGTTTTATTAACTATCCCCAAACAGGGCCGACTGTGTCTCACCGATATGCGCCTGCGCCTCCTGAACGGCGGGGCCAATGGTTTCTGGATCTAGCTGGGCAAGCTCCCAGATTTCCTTAGGAATTCGCTGCAAATCACTGGCATCTGGAATATCACTATAAGGTAGCGACGCAATCACATTGGCGATATGGATGTGAGCCACTGCCTCGTGGTGCTCTTTACAGGCCTCCAGCTCATGATGACAACGAATACAACTAACCAGCATCTCTGGCAGATGCCACTGCTGAGCCAGAGCAGCGCCTACCTCGGCATGGTCGTAACCAAGTATTTGCCTTTCCGCCTGGTATGGCTCAAGACTGGACTCACCCTGAATTGTAAGCAGAATGGCCGCTGCCGATTCCTTGGGAATCTGATTAAACATGACCAGGTGTCCGATATCGTGCAACAAACCAGCGGTGAACATACTGTCCGCATTCACTTTCCCAGAGATTTTCGCCAGTTCTTTCGCTAACAAGGCGCAATAAAGACTGTGGTGCCAGAAATCCTCAACCGAGATAATGTCATTCGGAATACCATCAAAGGCCTTGGCCGCCATCGTTGTCAGCACCAGGTCGCGAATCTGCTTGGTACCCAGCACCGCAACAGCCCTGGTGATCGAGTCGATCTGGCGCTGGCCCCCATACATCGAGCTATTAGCAACTTTCAGAATACGGGTCGCGATCGCCGGGTCCTGACTGATAACGGCACCTATTTCTGCGGCGCCGCTATCATCGCTATTCACCATCTCATTTATCTTCAAGACAACTTCTGGCAACGAAACCAGCTCACCAATGTCGTCAACCAACGCTTGTACTTCCTGAGCCTCTACCTTTGGCAACATACTGTTCCTTATTAAATTTTACGCTGAGTTCCCTCGAATCTGGGCTTCCCCGAATCTATGTAAGTTTAGTTCGACCTTTTTGGCACTGTCTTGAAGAATTGAGTTAAATTGTGCTACTGAAGTAACAATTATAGAAGTAACGCCCACAAAGGAAAGGCAATGCCAACCATCATCACACACGGCCTCTTTGCTGCCTCACTCGCGCACGTTTTCAAACATGCGAGCCTGCCCCTACGTTTCTGGGTCCTGGCTATGGTCTGCAGCATGCTGCCTGATACTGATGTCAGCCATTCCCAAGATGGGCATAATCACCCCACTCTTTAAAATAACTGATCCTGAACGACTAACTTAGTAGATAATGGGGACCTGGCGTGCTACAGGCTGAGGCCATCTCCCGCTCGAGCAAAACAGGAATTAGCCGAGCAATAATTGCACAACACTAATGTAAAACCAAAATTGGACCCTATATAAAGTTACAGAGACATAAACTGAACAGAACCTAAATAGATCAGCGCCTCTTCAGAATCCCTCTAGAAATACTATATAAATCAAATAGTTTCGTGATAAAACCACAATATTGGAATATCATATACACATCCACAATGAAAAACGCTCTACTTACAACCATTATCATCAGCCTGTTGCTCGCGACGGGCCTTTCTGGCTGTAGCTCGACCCCCTATCGGGAGAGCACGGGTGAGTTTTTTGATAGCAGCCTGATTACGGCCAAAATCAAGGCCAAACTGGTTGATGACAAAATTACGGGGGGCTTTAGCATCAAAGTCAGCACCTATAAGGGCGTGGTTTACTTAACCGGTTTTGTTGATTCTGATGCTGAAAAAGCACAAGCGACAACCATTGCCAATAGTGTCTCCGGCGTTCTCGGTATTGAAAATGGGCTCGTGGTAAGAACCAAAAAATAAAAATTCGTTACGATCAGTAGCTAACCGAAGTCTTCTTTTTTGCATTATTCCTGTTTTATTTTTTCCTGCTTAAATTTTATTTGGCAGCAATAAAAAACGCCCGGAGAATTCCGAGCGCTTTTTCCTAAATTATCGAACTAAAAAATCTGTTATTGATTAGCTTTCTACCGAGACAGCTCCCGAGACGAAAGACTCACTGCTTGAACAGAAGTCGTTGAATCTTTGTAGCCATAAGAAGCCTCAATCGTACCTTCCACAGGTAGCCAGCTAACAATCAGGACCAGCAATAACAGCATAATCACAAGTGAGACATATTTTCTTAAAATAGCTTTCATTTTTCTTTTCCTGTTTGAATTACGTTACAAAAGGCACTTCACATAACGGCGGTTGGCTGTGAAGGATCGTGATTCTAAGCCAACGGCCGTCACAAGTCTTGTCAGGAAACTCGCAAAATCGTGTAGGACGTTACTTACAGGCGACAAACGGTAGTCTGGTAACAATCTTTAACAAAACCACACATTTACTGCTATATTTTCTAAACAAGAACAGCATTTGAGTTAACGTTACAAATACAAAAAAGGTTGCATCTATTTCATACACTCGCTGCAAAGAATAGCAGTATCAAATTACAAAACAGTTACACCTTATTAAACATTCAACTTAAATTAGTCTTACACGATGGATAAGTATCAATTTGAAAATAGCGGCATGCATATCCATTGTGAAACGAAGGGATCGGCAAATAGTGAAACCTCGATTATTTTTCTGCATGGACTTGCCAGCAATGCCAGCCGCTGGCGTGAGTTGATATCCAGCTTTAGTTTAAAGAACAAAAGCTATTTGCTGGCGATGGATTTGCGCGGGCATGGCTACTCGATGAGTTATCAGCATTATCGACGCAGTGACTGGTGTGATGATGTCAGAACACTCGTTGAAGAACTGAACAAGCCTACGATCTTAGTCGGCCACAGCATGGGTGCACAGATCGCCCTTGACTATGCAACACAGAACCCGACTCAGTTACGTGGCCTGCTGCTTATCGACCCGGTTTTTCGCCAGGCACTCACCGGTATACTCAGGAAAGTCGCCCACTTTCGTTGGCTGTTTAATGCCGCCGCCTTCACCCTCGGCGCATTCAACCGGATGGGGATCCATAAACGACGATATCCCTACCGTGACCTGCAAAAACTGGATCAGCAAACGCGTACCTTTCTCGCAGAAAATCCGGACAAAGATATTGCCGAGCTGTACATGAGCCCGTTTGTCGATCTTGAATTCATGCCGGTTGCGAATTATTTAAAAGACCTGGTTGAAGTCAGCAGAAAACTACCGCCACTCGAGCATATCGATGTACCCGTGCTGGTACTTTTATCGTCGGGTGCAAGCACCAGCAATGTCGAAATCAACAGGGAAATCCTCAGTGAAATTCCGAACCTGGAAATCAAAACCATTCACGCCGATCACTGGCTGCTGACTGAAAAACCAGAAGAGGCACGTTCTATCATCGAGACATGGTGCAAACAGAAATTAGAACTATAAAGAGAAAATAGAAAACTCTATAGCTGCCGGCATCGCTTAATCCAGATTAATCAGACAACCTTATTAATCTTATTGATAGATATCGCTCATATTCTATAGTTGTTAGGTCGCTACATAGTATATGGACGGGAAGCAGAAGGATTCGCCATAGTGGGTAAAGACATCAAACGAGGACTCATTTTAATGGGCGGCGGTGCTCGCGCAGCTTATCAAGTTGGCGTACTCAAAGCCGTTGCCGAATTACATCCCCGAGGCAACCCTTCCCCCTTCAAAATAGTATGTGGCACCTCGGCGGGTGCAATCAATGCCGTTTCGCTAGCGACGATGACTGATAATTACCATTATGCGATTGCGCAAATGTTGAGGGTCTGGGGTAATTTTCGTGTCCCCCAGGTTTTTCAAAGTGATGTAAAGAACATCAGCAAGAATGCACTGCGCTGGTTGGCCACGATCACTCTGGGCGGGCTCGGTCCACGAAACCCGCTATCATTGCTAAATCGAAAACCATTGCGAGAATTATTGCTACGACGCCTGGATTTTTCCCGTATCCAGCAGGTTATTGATGCAGGCCATTTGCATGCCCTCTGCGTAACCGCCTCAGGTTATGGTTCTGGTCAATCCGTCACCTTTTACCAAGGCAGTGATACGATTGCTCCCTGGTCTCGTGTCCGTCGTTTTGGCTGTCATTGTGCCATCACCATTGACCATTTGATGGCCTCTTCGGCTATCCCTGTCTTGTTTGAAGCCATCAAGCTTCATCGTGAATTCTTTGGTGATGGCTCAATGCGACAAATGGCACCACTAAGTTCCGCGTTACATCTGGGAGCAGATCGGGTGCTTGTTATTGGTAATCAACGTGAAGGTGAAGACCATCGTGAACGCGTCAAGGCAGCTAGCTACCCCAGCTTTGCCCAGATAGCAGGTCACATTCTCGATAGCATTTTTCTCGACAGCATGGAGGCCGATCTTGAACGGCTTCGGCGCATCAACAAGACTATTGATGTGATTCCGGATCGCCATCTGAAAAAAAGTGAAACGCCACTACGCAGGGTTGATGCCTATGTCCTCTCACCAAGCGTCGATCTCGGCGAACTGGCACAAGATTATTTACACGAACTACCCAGGACCATCCGTTACCTGCTCAAAGGAATAGGTGCCTCCAGCAAACAGGATTCCGGCCTTGCCAGTTACCTGTTATTTGAAAAAGGCTACTGCCGTGAGTTAATCCGCCTTGGTTATCAGGATGCCAAGAAGGAACAATCCATGCTGGAGCAGTTCTTAGCCGACTGAGTAACGACATCCTCTACATGCAATTGGTATCCGCACAACAACTGGGGTCAAAGCCGGACTCAGACGTTATATACTTATTTATAGAATATGGCGCATTGTAACAGCCTGTGTCACAATAACCGCTGATTTAACCTAAGCCGTTGAACTTTAACGCTAATGATCAAATTATAATAAACGGAGTTCGAATTGCGTATTGCCTTAGTTGATGATGACATCCACCTGGCCCAGGCAATGAAGCTATGGATGGAGGAGCAGGACAATGATGTCATTCACTTCAAGAATGGCAGAGACTTCACCAATGCATTACGCAAAGAAAGTTTTGACCTCTATATCCTTGACTGGGTCATGCCCGATTTCGATGGCGAGCAGGTATTAAGCTGGCTAAGCGAACAATCTGAGCATGACACCCCTGTTATCTTTGTTACCCAGCGCGATAGCGAAGAGGATATTGCAAAAATCCTCAATCAGGGCGCCGACGACTACATCACCAAACCACTTAGGCAAAAAGAGCTATTAGCCCGCATCGCGGCAGTAACCCGACGCAGCCAGAGCAGCAATGCACAAAAAGAGGTTATCGAAAATCCTCCTTACCGAATCAACCTGAGCTCGCATACACTTTACAAGGATGACAAGCCCGTCAAACTAACTCAAAAAGAGTTCGAGCTCGTATCCTTTATGTTTAGGAATATAGGTCGACTGCTATCGCGGGGTCATATTCTTTCTTCGGTTTGGGGCCACGGTTCGGAATTCACCACACGTACAGTGGACACACACATCAGTCGTATTCGCAAAAAACTGGAATTAGTTCCTGAGCATGGCTGGAAGCTCAGCGCAATTTACCATCAAGGCTATCGACTGGAACAAGTCGACATAGAAGAGCTTCCGCAAGAGTAGCCTTCACCCTATCTAACACAAGAAATTATTTTCAAGGAGAATCTCATGATTGGGAAAAAAAATATCGTTTTTGGTTTCCTTTATCTTGTCGCCACTGCATCACTGGGTCCCTACATGATCGTCAATACCGTTGGTGACATTGATCAGGCATATCGTGACAAACAGCCACCGGTTCAGCGTCTTCAGGATCTTAAAACTAATAACTATGAAGAAGATCTCGATCCCGTTAATACTGATGCTATCGCCAAGGCCAACCTTGATGGCATCCTCGCAATGAACAACATCATGAACTTGCAAAACCCACAGGGATTTATGCGCAGTGTGCATGCCCACGGTAACCTTGAGGCTGTCCTAAATATTCTCGCTGGCCTGGCACTTTGTTTTATCGGTGTTGCAAGAGCATTTAAACAAGTGATTAGCTACTTATTTATTGGTGGAGCTGTCCTGCACTCTGGCATGTTGTACCTCGCCGCCTTTGGCCAGGACTGGGCCTTTACACCTTTGCTGGCAGGTCCCTGGGTCGTGCTGGCATCTCTGTTGTTAATCGGCATTGCCGCGCTCATGGATTTTCGCAGTGAAGTCGTTAAAGACGATTAACATAAGGTGCACGTTCTTTACCCGGCAATAAAACCTTATAACCAGTTCGAACTCGATGTCACGCCTCCACATAAACTTTATGTGGAGGAAAGTGGTAGCCCTGAAGGCATCCCTATTGTCTTTCTACATGGCGGGCCTGGCTCCGGTTGTGAGCCATACCACCGCCAGTTCTTTAATCCAGAAAAATACCGCATCATCCTGTTTGATCAACGTGGTGCCGGTCGTTCTACCCCGCACGCAGAACTCGAAAACAACACAACCCTGGCGCTGATCGAAGATATTGAAAGTATTCGCAAGCAACTTGGTATAGAAAGCTGGGCTGTGTTTGGTGGTTCCTGGGGTTCTACGCTTGCGCTGGCCTATGCACAGGCCCATCCTGATCGCGTCTTCCATCTCATCTTGCGCGGTATTTTCCTGTGCCGACAAAGAGAGATCGACTGGTTCTATCAGGAAGGTGCAAGCCGTATCTTCCCCGACATATGGGAAAAATATCTCGCACCCATCCCCGAAGATGAACGTGGCGATATGGTCAATGCCTACTACAAACGTCTCACCAGTGATGATGAATTTACTCGCATGCAAGCCGCCAAGGCCTGGTCCTTATGGGAAGGCCGCACCGCAACCCTGACAAGCAGCCAGCGCGTAGTTGACCATTTTGGTACTGCACATACGGCATTAAGTCTGGCACGTATCGAGTGTCATTTTTTTAAACATGAATCCTTTTTAAAACAAAATCAAATACTCGATAATGTAAATAAATTGTCCGAGATACCAGGCACCATCATTCAGGGGCGTTACGATATGATTTGTCCTATGGAAAGCGCCTGGGAACTTCATCAAGCATGGCCAGGCTCGATACTCAAAATCATTCCCGATGCAGGACACGCGGCCTCTGAACCCGGTATTGTTTCTGAGCTCGTCAAGACCTGCGACGATCTCGCGCATGTAATAGAAAAAGACCGCAAATGATCGCATTGCTACAGCGAGTACAACACGCCAGCGTCACAGTCGATAACAAGATCATTGGCGAGATCAACAAGGGAATCCTGCTGTTCATTGGTGTTGAGAAAAATGATAGCGAAGAAAAAGCCAAACGGCTTAGCGAACGCTTTCTTTCCTATCGGGTTTTTTCTGATGAACAGGATAAAATGAACTTAAGCGTGGCCGATATCCACGCTGGCGTCTTACTGGTTCCACAATTTACTCTGGCCGCGGATACTCGCAAAGGCAATCGCCCCAGCTTTTCTTCCGCTGCACCACCCGAGTTAAGCCAACAGCTGTTTGACTACATCGTCAAACAAACACACCAGAACTACGATACTGTCGCGACCGGCCAGTTTGGTGCCGACATGAAAGTAAACCTGTTAAATGATGGCCCTGTTACTTTCTGGCTGCAGGTTTAGCTTCAAATTTACCTACGCGTTACTAATTAATACCTTTGATAATTTCGCGCAATTTGTCCCGGCTTACAGGTTTGCTTAGAAAATTGTCCATTCCGGCGGATAAACAGTTACTTCGATCTTCGGGCGTCGCATTCGCGGTTAATGCAATAATGGGCACGTGCTGATCGTCGGATTCCTCTGTACGCCAGGCCTTGGTCGCTTCAATACCATCCAGTTCGGGCATCCGCATATCCATAAAGACTAAATCAAATTGTTCTGACTTAAGTGCATCGACCGCCAGTTGGCCATTTTCAACATGCGTCACCCTGTGACCATCCTGCTTCAAAAAGGTCGTGATCACTTTTGCATTGATAGGACTGTCTTCCGCAACCAGCACATGCAGGAATCGAGATATAGTGGTTGTACCCTGTTTATCCTTGTCATCATCAACTTCGCCTCCCAGGCCAGCACAGCTTAACAGCGCCTTGCGTAATTTATGTGGCGTAATAGGCAATGACATAAATTGATCGAAGAGCAATTTTTGTTTTTCATCAATAGAGTGCAACTGAGATAAATGCAATAACTTTAGCAACTTGATATCTGAACCAGGTTCAGAGCCAGGTTCAGATCCGGATTCAGAACTAAGCTCTTTAATCTTCGCCGCCAATGATGAACATTGCTCTCCACAGCTTAATTCACTCAATACAACGATTGGCTGTTGTTGCTCAGCTAATTTCTGTTGCACCAGATTAAGTAACGTTGTCTGTTCACCCGTTATCGTAAATGGCCAGGCAAGTCCTGAACAGTAACTTTCGAATATCATGGCTGATGTCGGATTGGACTCATAAATAATAAGCGGTCGGTTTTTTGGTGCCTCGATCTGTGGTGCCCTGGCTTCACAACGCCATGGAATTTCAAACCAGAAACATGAGCCTTTATGTTGTTCGCTGTCCACACCGATTTTACCATTCATGAGACGCACCAGGTTCGATGATATCGTTGTACCAAGACCAGTGCCTGATTGCTCTGGTTGGCGGCGTGGCTTGGTACTTGCCTGATAAAAGGGTTCAAAGATTTGTTTACTTTCTTCTTTCGTTAAACCCGGGCCGGTATCGGTTACTTCGATACGAATCAGCGTCGTGCCATCGGTGTTATTAGTCTCAAGAATAAATGCATTTATTGCCACTTCTCCACGCTCGGTAAATTTCACCGCATTACTAACAAGATTCAAGATTATCTGGCGCAGGCGTTTACCATCGCCAATCACATAATCAGGTAGTTGTGGCGAATAATTCAAAAACAATTCGAGTCCCTTTGAATTTGCACTTGCGGTAAACATCTGGGCAACACCGAATAACGTTTTCGGTAAATTGAAACTCTCTTTCTCCAGGGAATATTTCCCTGCTTCGATCTTGGATAAATCCAGAACATCATCGATCAATGCATTTAAGGCCAGCGAGGATTCCTGCAAAGCAGAAACATACTCACGTTGATTATTATCCAGCTCGGTTTGTTCAAGCAAGCTGGTAACACCCACAATACCACTCATGGGTGTGCGAATTTCATGGCTCATGGCTGCCAGGAACTCACTCTTGGCCTGGTTGGCAGTATTGGCCTCATCACGTGCCCGATTAATACGCCGCAACATAGCATCAAGATATACCGGCATGATACTCAGGAATACAAGATACATAACTACGTCATAAGCATGTGAATACCAACCATCGGTTAAGGTCAGCACAATAAGAAAGGCCCCAATACTAAAAAACGTCGAGACGATCAGCGGCCCACGACCATAACGTAAACTGTAACTTACAAAATACCAGGCATAAAAAAGGAAGAAGGGACTAAATGGGCCATCATCCGTAAACAACATGGCGAAACTGATTGCAGCAATATCAAAGGGAATAGTTAAATAGGGTCGATATGAAACCCGCGGTACCAGTAAAACGCTAACAAACACAATGGTCGTATAAATAAAGTACGACAACATAAAATAGATATAAAAATCCCAAAGAGGTTCGTAGTAACCTGTCTTCATTGCCAACCCAATAATAACCGTTGACAAAATCCAGAAACCATAACGAATGATGGATGACATATACTCTGGACTTTCTTTCAGCTCTCTAAAGTTTATTTTCATACTTATTCCTGATAACCTACACGCCTTTCTAATCTACGATATGTCCTATCTAAGATATGTCTTATACATTGAACGGACAGGTAAATGACCGACGAACAAAACCATCAACCACTTAATATCGAAGTAAATTCTGACAACAAATGTGACCTGTGTGAAGGGTCTAAGTGCTGTAATTATATTACTCAGGGAATCGACACTCCCCGTTCTATGGATGAATTCGATACTCTCCTGTGGCAATTAGCTCATAAGAACAACCAGGCCTATAAAGATGAAGATGGCTGGTTCCTCCTGGTGTACACAACCTGCCAGTTTCTACAGCCTGATGGTCGCTGCGGAATTTACGAGACCCGACCACAAATGTGCCGCGACTACACCAACGATTACTGCGAATACGATGCCCCGGCAGAGGAAGGCTTCGATCTATTCTTTGACGGTTACGACTCACTGTTAAAGTACTGTCAAAAGCGTTTCAAACGTTGGGATACGCGTTTTACTTCGGATTAACTATTCATCATCAAGGCATAATCTGATCAAAGTCTTCGATCGCATCAAACTCTTCCACGTTGCGCCGCGCATCCTGACTGTCCGGATGGTACACCGCTAACAGGCTGGCAATCCCGTATTTTTTCGCTGAACGTAATACCGACAAACTATCGTCGATCAACAAAGTACGCTCTCTTTCAAAAGGAAGTCTTTGCTGGAGCTTTTCCCAAAAAGCTGGATTTTCTTTTGGCATACCAAAATCATGCGCACAAATAATGGTTTCAATATGATTATGTAAAGCGGTGCGATCCATTTTTAGCATTAAACTTTTTTGATGTGCGTTGGTAACCAGCGCAACTTGCTTATTCATTTTTCGCAACCGATCCAGAAACTCAATAACATAAGGGTGAACCGCAATCAGGTGATCAACTTCTGCCTTTAGTTCAGCAATATCTAACTCCAGGGTCTGCGTCCAGTAGTCCACGCAGTACCAATCCATGGTGCCCTCTTTATTGCGAAATATTGGCAACAAGGTGCGTTTTGCATCATCAATGCTCACAGCATGCTTCTCTGCATAACGTAATGGCACGTGTTCCTGCCAGAAATAGTTGTCGAAATAGAGATCCAGCAAGGTCCCATCCATATCCAGTAATACACACTCTATATGTTGCCAATCAACCATAATTCAATAAGTTATATTCAATAGTAAAAATGATTTCCAATATTACAATATGATAACACGACCGTGCGATACGCCATTGCTAAAACCGCTTGCAGTGAGCTGGCATAGTCTATGCTAACAGTTATAACAAGGGTGAAAATAACTATAATTGTGAGGTAATGTCATGTCCGCAAAACATTTGTTTCTTTCGTTCATGTTTGTATTTATCGCTAGTCTCACGACGGTAACCTTTAGCAACGAAATTTCTCCTGAGGAGCTAGAACGCTGGTTTAATAGCGACACACTCGATCCGCCACGTTACACCGATACCAAAGAAGGGAATGCCAAAGAAGTAAATGAAGGCGAGCTGGTTTTTCTAACCGAAACGCAAGACAAAGCCCTTCACCATCACCACAATAGCGTCACCATCTCACCCACGAGTCTTAATGATGGCTGGATCACGATCAAACAATGTCATAGCAACATTGATAAAGTCACTGCCGCACAAATTATCTTTGGCAAAAATCGGGTGAGAAATATAAAAATTGTTTCCTATAACAATATAGAAAAGGCCTGGGTTGAAGGCACCACAGTGCAATTCGAGAATGTTAAAAGTAACGCCATCTTATGTATCCAGGCCGACACGCACTCTCTTCAACATCTCGAAAATGGTACCTACAGTCTACGCAACGGCCCTTTCATGCGTCGTTTTCTCGATGGCTATTATCCTTTGCACGTGTCATTTGATCTCGATTACGCACAGACAAACCTTGAGCTGACCAACTTCACCCCCATGAGCCAAAAAGGTTTTGAGGTGAAACAATCTCTGGGAACGGTAACCATCGATACGATTTTTGAAGGACGGTTACACACCGAATTCCATTTCAAGACCAAAAAGCTTTGAATCTATCTGCTCGTATGGCCTCTAACTGGCTTTGATCATAGCCAGTTAGAGCCATGATCTGCCGACACCGCTATATATATAAACCCCCTCTGATAGCAATAAACAGGTGAAACTGTCACAATTGGGATGTGTAATTGCAGTTAACCCTCATACCACTTAACTATGTCGCAGCCAAACCTGGAAAAATTGTTACCTGATGTCATCCAACTCGCCAAGCAAGCGGGTGAAAGGATCATGACGATCTACCAACAGGATTTTTCGATCCTGAAAAAAGAAGATGAGACTCCGGTCACTGAGGCTGACATGGCCGCCCATGCCATCATCGATGATGGTCTTGAAGAGATTGCGGCTGAATATCCCGTGCTCTCCGAGGAATCCACCTCTATCCCCTTTGAAGACCGCGCACGATGGGAGAGATACTGGTTAGTTGACCCGCTCGATGGAACCCGTGAATTTATTAAACGCAATGGTGAATTCACCGTTAATATTGCACTTATAGATAACCACCAACCCATATTGGGAGCAATCTATGCACCCGTGCCTGGTGTTAGTTATTTTGCCGCAAAAGGGCTAGGTGCATATAAACAGGAGCCTGAAAAAGAAGAAGTGCGCATCCAGGTAGCGAAACAACACCGTGAAAAAATTATCGTCGCCGGCAGCCGCTCTCACCAAAGTGAAGAACTCAAGCGCTTCCTTACCAACTTACCAGACTACGAACTGTTAAGCATGGGCAGCTCACTAAAATCATGTTTGGTTGCCGAGGGCAAAGCCGATATCTACGCACGTCTTGGCCCTACTTCAGAATGGGACACCGGCGCTGCACATTGCATTGTTGAGGAGGCAGGCGGATTCCTCACCGACACCAACATGCAAACTCTCGCCTACAACACCAAGGAAAGTTTGTTAAATCCGCATTTTTTTGTTTTTGGTGATACCCAGGAAAACTGGGCTAACTTTCTCTAGCTATCGCACCGATCATAAACCGACATAATTGATTTCAATTCCAGCAACACTGTCTTTTGGTCCTTGCCAGATAGCTTTAGCATCGGCTCCGGCAGCTTGCCTGCCTCTATCTGATTTATGCAGGTCGTCACCTGGCGGCAACCATGATTACATAGCTCTTCAACAATTGATTGTAAGACCGGTTTCAGCATAAACGATAAACTATTATTTAGCGGGAAATAATCCCTCTGAGGTGAACGCTATTTTAACAAGATTGAGACCAATAATAAATCTGACAAACAACATTTAACGCTGCTTTCTGGCTGCCGTAGCTTGACAATATTCAATATCTTCATTAATTTCAGTACTAACAGAAATTAGTGCAGAAATAAGCAGAGGCAATATGAAACTCACACCCGTCATGCAGAAATATATCCTTCACTGGGGCGAAATGGGGACACGCTGGGGCGTAAATCGGACCGTGGCACAAATCCATGCCTTGCTCTATTTATCGCCTGAGCCGCTGCATGCTGAGGAAATAGCAGAAACCCTGAGTGTGGCTCGATCCAATGTCAGCACCAGCATCAAAGAGCTCCAAAGCTGGGGATTAATTACCACCTCACAGGAATTGGGCGACCGCCGCGATCACTTTGAATCCCTTAAAGATCTGTGGGAAATGTTTAATATTATTATTGCGGAGCGTAAACGCCGCGAGATAGACCCGACTCTCACCATGTTAAGAGCCTGTGCACTTGAAGGCAGCACTGACAAGGAAACACCGGAAGAGATAAAGCAACGTATCACCGATGTCATGGAGTTTATGGAAACCATTTCGTCCTGGTATGAGCAAATGCACAAAGTGCCTCAACCAACCCTGCTCAGGTTGCTAAAACTAGGCTCGAAGATAACCGGGTTTCTCGGCAAATAAATTTAGAGCCCTATTTAAGGTAGCCACCCACCGCCTGAACAGGCGTTGGATTATTCGGCTTACTCACCCAGGCAATCAAGGCCAGCTGACTGGCGCCCTTTTTATCAAGCTTGGGTAATTGCAACGTCCACTTTAGATTCGAGCTTTTATGCTGAGTGCGATTCAAGAGAATAAACTCATGGCGAGTATGACTACCTTCACGCTCTCCGGCCTCAATCTCAGTTTTAAATCCCATCCCGGTAATCGCAATATTCAGGATCAGCGTCGCATTAGAACCGGATACAGGTGCAAAGCTGGCGTTGAGTTCCTGACCTTGCAGATCTATTTTCAAAACACCCGTTTTCTGCTTACCGATGTCAGGGCTTTGACTATAAAAACTACGCCGCCAGGGTTTGCCGTTTACAAAAAAACCCGGCGTATAAATAGTCCGCTGAGAATTTACTTTTGCATATTGACGCTGTCGTGCCGTATTTTCAGGTGAAGCAAATCGATCTTTCCAGCCCAGGTAGTCCCAGTAATCAACATGCAAGGCAAGCGGAATATATTTCTTCCAGAGCTGTGAATTTTGTTTGAAGGTATTCAGATATTCCTCGGCTGGTGGGCAGCTACTACAACCTTGCGAGGTATAAAGTTCTATTAAGGTTGCTTGCTCAGCGCCACTGCTAAATTTTTGTGCATGTACTTGTGCGGTGAATGCCAATGACGATAGCGCCAGCCCGATTATAAATTTTCTTTGCCATATTCTCATGAAGCCTATGACAGCCATTCACTAACATTGTTCCCAAGGCAATCCTTCAAATCGCCACCCCCCCAGGGTACTACGGTGATGACTGGAGTCCAGCTCACCTTCAAAACCATCCACAACATTGTAGACGTTACCAATGCCCTCTTTCACCAGCAGCTCACCTGCCTCATAAGAGCGTTTACCACTACGACAAATCAGGACAATAGGAACGTGTGAGCCCTTAGCTGCATCGGCGAGGCCGCCAAGCAAAAGTTGCCGCACATCACGGACAAAATGTGGATTAATATTCCAGTCGGGCTCATCTATCCACGGAATGTGAACCGCCCCTGTTGGGTGACCTATAAATAAGAATTCCATATGTGAACGCACATCGATCAGCAGACTCTTCGGCTCATCGGTAATCAGCTTCATGGCATCTTTAGGCGATATACTTTTCACTTCATTCAAGGTGAGTTACCTGTTAATTAAGAATGGTGTCCGTAATTCTAGTACAAATTTATCCAATTGTTATAGCGTCAATAAATGTATCGTCAGGGTCATCTGTGCGGCGAAGCCCACCATAAATGCAACAACCCGCAGCAAGGGAATGGCTAAGGTGAAAATAAATACATGAGCCACACGTGTAATGAAAAACACCATACAGGCCATTGCCGTGACTTCAGTCCCGGCCTTTAACATTTCTATGATTAACACCAGAGGTGCAAACACCACCAAGTTTTCAACTGCGTTCTCATGGGCCCGCATCAAACGCTCTGCCCACTGTGCCTTTGGACGTGTATCTGGCATAGGATTCCATAAGGCCGGCAGCGGGCTGTCTTCGATCATCCGATTAATAATATAAGGCACCCACAATAAACCTGTTAATAGACAGGTGAGTACTAACCAATATAATTCCGCTGACAAAATCATTATTTCACTCCTTTTTTAAATTAGAATGGACAAGAGATTGGTATTGATTCAGCAACGCAGGATCATCTATCGAGCCATGATGATGTACCTGGTGCCAACCATCATCAAATTTCTGGAAGACCCGGCTGGTCCGAATCACCAGCTCAATGCGTTGATCAGTATACTGAGCATGTCCTCGCTCACGCCCGACAACATAAAATATGTTGTCACACTCCATTATTTGATAATCATAGAATTCAACATAGACCTGCACCTCACCCTGCATGATGCGCTGGTAAGCCTGTAAAATATCATCCCAGCCTTTGCGTATTCCGCCAATGGGATTACACATCACCACGTCGTCTCGACGCGCCCAATTCTTCATACTCGCATCTACATCTCGCTGGTTAAAACCAGCGTAAAACGCGGTAAGAGCCTTTAATGTGCCGGACAAGCCACTAGCATTATTTTTACCATTAATAATATCAACATTCATCGCATCACCCACCATTAGTTGTATATACAACCTTCTAGCCAAAAAAATATCAGTTTATATGCTATTACCGATTTTCATTAGCTGAACAATATTTTCAAATTGACGGGCCCCAAGTTGCTTGCGCATTTTTTTATACAGGCCCGCACCAATATCATCTAATTGCTTGCAAAGCCGCTTGCCTGCGGCACTCGCCTTTAAGCAGACCTCACGTCCATTCTCGCCTGCTTGCCTGAGTAGTAGACCTTTTGTCTCCAGCGCCGAGACAAAACGGGTAATCGTTGATTTCTCAAGTTGTAATTGCCTGCCCGCTTCTTTTTGCGTAATGCCTGGCTCACTACAGACCAATCTCAGTAAATAGGCATGAGGAGCGGAAAGCCCGCTTGGTTTGTAGGCCTCATCCCATACCCGGTTCAGCCCTCGGACAAAGGCATTGCTATTGAAATAAATACATTTTTCAAACATAAAACAAACATAGCCCATGTGAGTTGTATATACAACCTATAATTTAATAAAATAGGTGCTTCCCTGGCTGACCTTAATCTCTCGGTTGTTCACGTTTTTCTTCATAATGTTTGATCTGCTGAGTATTCTTCATATCGATATGACCAACGTGTACCGCACCGCTTTCGATGGCAATTACCGGACTAAATAGATTACCACTAATGTTGGCGGTCGCCTGGACTTCAATTTTCTCACGCGCAATGATATCACCGTCCACACAACCTTCAACAATCACCACATCGGCGACTAACTCACCAACCCACTTTCCTGTCTCAGCAATCACCACGACACCATCGACATCACTCTTGCCCTTAACCTGCCCGCGCACCACAATGTTTTCACCACCACTAAATGAACCATTAAATGATGTGCCCTCGCCTACCGACGAAGTAAATCTAATAATATTATCCAGCGTCCGGCGAAAAGTCTGTTTCTTTCCTTTTTTTACTGTTGAATCTATAGCGTGGGCTTGAGCATGCATTTGAGTTCGATTTCCAGATTGATGTTTTACCAGTATTGGTCATATTATCTATCGGCAAACACCGCCCAGAGTTAACATTTATTTAAACGTAAGTATGTTTGTTAACAAGACTGTCTAAGACACTGGTTTGATGGAATAATCTAATTAAATGCTGCACTTTCGGCCTCTAAATATGCCCGACTTGCATTGCGCCCAGCTAGATTTTTGTAGTTTTCAAGGTAAGAAAATGCAGATTGGTCTAGCCGCCTAATCGCATCCTGAATATCAACACCGTTATCAACCATTTTGCTCATGTGCGTGTCTAACAGGTCAAGATATTGATAAGTCGATTTTTCAAAGCCTGAAAGCTTTGCTGGTTTGCCATGCCCGGGGATAAATGTGGCATTTTTAAACCGTTTTAAATATGAATAGGTCTCTTTCCACTCCTTAATATTTCCGCCCGGAGTAATAGAGATGAGTCGACCGGAATAAAGAATGTCACCAGCATAAACAGTGTTATCGATGGGAATATTAACGATCAGAGGTGCAGGCGTATGTGCGGCCTTGTGTAAATGTATATCTATAACCACACCTCCCCCCAGATCCAGTTTTGTCCCAGCGGTGAGTTGCACATCCGGTGGAGCCGGTAACTTGATGTCACTTTGCTTAAACTTCATGATCGTCTCAAGCATCATCGCATAATTGTTTCCATTTTCTTCCATGCGTTGCGCCTCTTTTTTAGACGCCACTATTTTTGCTCCCGCTCTCTTGAAAACATCATTCCCTAAAAAACGGTCAGGCTGTGAATTTGAATTGATAACATAACTGATCGGCAACCGGGTTATTTCTCTAATTCGGCCTATCATTTCTTTCGCCATTTTCGGATAGTAGCCCGACTCAAGAACCGCGACACTATTTTCTCCAACGACGAATGCTAAATTCATTCGGTAGCCTTTGTTCTTAATATTTGGACCACCGTATGGACCAATCCAGGCATAAACATGTTTAGATATTTTTTCTGGTTTCGGTAAAATCTTAAACTCTTTAGCTATCGACACTTGATAGAATAAACATAAAGAGACGAGTATCGCCAATCGGGCCAGGTGCGTTCGCATAATGCCTCCTTAATTTTATTAGATTAGAAAAGTTTTTATTATTAATTGATGCTGTTATATAAATCTATACCGCAAGAATCAAACCACATTTAAAACTAACATTAATGTAGTGTATAACCTTTAATATTGCGGTTAAATAATTTTAACTATAGTCATCACCCATTATCGCTCTGCAATATGCATTGGCTGACCAGTGAGACTACTGCACGCTGCAATCAAACATGCGATACTTAACTCACTCGATAACAGAGCCTTACTATGACAGATAACAAGCCAACAAATAAGAAATCACCCGAACCGGAACTCACACCAAAACAAAAGTTTAATCTTGAAACTGGAAAATTAGACTGGCAGGAAATACAAACTCACTTTGCACGCGGTGTTGTTATTGTCGTAAATCAGGGACTGGACCTGATTGATGTCGCGGTAAAACTTTCCGACGACAATGCAAAAGTGATCGAGCAATTAATTGATACTGGCGATATTGTTCGCGCCCACGATGACCATGCCCGTAGTTGGGTCGAAAAAGAACCCAGCTTCTGGGCGGTTGTGGTTTCCCCCTGGGTATTGGTGCAAGAAATAAAAGAATCCCCTCTACATTAGCCGTATTAACCTTAATAAATATAAGCGCAATAACGCCCCTTCCAGTTATTATCTTAGCATTAACCCCCTATCTAGCCTCGCTCGTTAATGACTCTATAACAACAAACAAATAATAGGGAAGGGAACATCATGGCTTTCATCGATATGGAAATAAATGCGCAAAATATGACCTCACCACAACCCATGGTTAAGGCACTTCGTGCTATCGAACATATGGCTTCGGGTCAGATATTAAAAGTCACGACGGATGAACCACGTAGCATCTCTAACTTTGAGGCAATGTGTTCACAGTTAGGTCACAAGCTGATGGAAATTATCGACTGGGACGGGGAATACACCCTTTTGGTGAAAAAGGCCTAGCGATCAAATAAGTGAAGAAATGGGTACGTAGCTTAAAACGAGCAATAGCGAGCTCAATCTGACTAAGCAACGTCCATTTCAGTATTTAATTCAGAAGCGAGCTTCGAAGTAGGTCTAGAGCTGTACTCGGGAGCCTCCATGCTGCGACGTGCCCACTGAAACTTCTGAGAAATCTCATGCTCGAGTCTGCTCAATTGATTTGAGCGTTCCTGCTCATTTATCTGATTAGCATAGGTGATCCGATTAATCTGATCCTGTATCTGCTTAACTACATCAAAATAAAGTGTCATATCCGACGACATAATCTTTCCATCCATTTTTATAAGGAAATAACAGTGCTAACTGCCGCTAACAACTTGGAACATTATAGATGAAACAGGATTTTTGAATTTAAAACTTTTGCAAACTTTTTCGCTGCATTAGTCAGCGCATTTGATACAGAGTGTTACAGCCGGATCATATTCAAGCCGCTGGCTGGCAATCAATTCATCACAGGCAGCACAATATCCATAGTCTGCTGCTTCAATACGCCGTAATGCGGCATCAATCTGCTTGATCTGAATCTGCCTTCTTTCTTGCATAGCCTGCGACATAGCCTGACTTTGCATCGCGTCCATTCGAGATAATCGTCCCTGCCTGGCTTGATCCAGCTCAACAACATCGGCGGCCTCACCCGCTGACAACACGCTTTCCACAAGCTCCTGTTTTTTCTCAAGCAACTGTTGCCTGAACCTGGCTATTTGAATATCAGATAAACCATTCATGATTTGAGGTAAGGCAGTATCGCCGCTTCTGCAATTGGGTAAGCGAGCGTATTTATAGAGGGAAATAGTACCTCAAGCTTTTGCACATATTGCCTGTCGGCTTTTTCATAACAAACAATCACCCGACAATCCTTTGCGTACTTCGCCAGACTGTACAAAAACACATCCAGATTACTGATGTTCACGCCTGCATAATTGTTCCCATAGCCATATACAAAATCGGCAACAACAACATCGGGCGGCTGCTTCTTTAATGCCTGGATAGCTTTACGAACGGAGACTAAACGTACTTCATTTAATTCTAGCGATTGATATAAGCTGGATAACTGTGGATGTAGGGGAGATTCAAGGATAGAGTATAAAATCATCGCGTATTCTTCTGTGTAAATTGTTGGCCACTTCCTGTGATCATACGCTGTCTGATTATTTTATTAATGCTTCTTTTTGTTTTCTTTTCAGTTTCTTGATGCCCATCTCTCGCTTCAATGCCTGACTGCGATCATCACAGGCTTCCGTATAAACGAGCTTAACAGGACGACGGCTTTTCGTATAACTCGCTGCCAGTTTATTATCATGATTATGCTCGTTAACACGTCGTTCGATATCCGTGGTGACACCCGTGTATAAACTATCGTCCACGCAACGCAGGACATACACAGTCCATCCGCTCATCCCTTACCAATTCTCTCGCAACCAGTTCTTGGCAACCGGAAAATCCTGAGCCGCTGACTTTTTCATCCAGCTAATGCCAATATCAATATCCTGTGTGACACCTTCGCCATTCATATACATCAATGCAAGGTAATACTGACAGCCGGCCTGTCCATTATTGGCAGCCCGTTCACACAAGCTTGCGGCCTTTCTAAAATCAACGTCACCGCCCTCACCCTTGTAATACATGATACCTAACTGGTTCAGCACCAGACGATTGTGGACATCAACAGACAATGCTTGTTCGTAATACTCCAGGGCCTTCGCAAGATCCTTTGTTGCATCTTCACCCTGGTAGTGAATCTTACCCAGGGTTAACAACGCTTTAAGATCGCCTCTTTCCGCTGCCTGGCTTGCCCAGTAAGCTGCTTTTTCACTATCCCGTACATCATGATAATAATATTCAGCAAGATCACCCTGTGCCTTCGCCAACCCTAACTTAGCCGAGGTCTCTAACCAGTAAATACCACGGTCTGTTGGTAAATCATTGGGTTTATGCTCAACCATCGACATCTGAAATAACTTATACGCTGCATCTGGATTGCATTCACCGGTAGCCGCATGCAACAACGTTACGGCTTTACCAATGTCTTTATCATAACCGGTAAGATTATTAAGTTGCTTATCTTCATGCAGGTAATAAGACGCTAAGCGAATTTTTGCACTACTATCTATGGCTGCAGCTTGTTGAACCAGGGCCTGTGCTTCCAGACGCTCTTCGAAGGTTTCTGTCGCAAGAAAATATTCTTCTGCCAACGTCAACATTGCCGGTACAAATTGCCCCTCTGCGGCAATTTTTAAAAGTTGACGTTTCTTTGCTGCATCTAAGGGAGGAGTAAACAACATCGCCTGATCATAGACTGCTTCCGACAATCCTTGTTTAGCAGCGATATCGATATATTTCTTTGCATCTGCAAGCCTGGCCTGATCGGGCTCTTCGGCAAGACGTTCATTTACTTTTTGATAGGCTAGCAAATAAAGCGTCTTACCATATAGATAGGTGGTCTCTCTGGAATTTTGATCCTTGACACTGTCCTTGCTAGGCTCACCAAGTGCCTCTAGTGCAAATTCATATTGTTTGTTTTGAATGGCATCGCGCACCCGGGCAAAAACGAGCTGATCTCTCTGACTGCATTGTTCAAATTGAGCTTCTGAAATGGATAATTGTGAATAACCCTGGGCAGGAAGTGCATCCGCACGCACAACCGTCGCGAGCAACATCATGGCTCCCATGGCTCCGCTGGCTATAATGGCCGCAATCGAAGTTAACAAAATTGACTGAGTGTGTTTCATCTTAGTGTCCCGACAGCTTGTATCTGGTGTTTTATTATTCGTTGTACTCAACCCCGCTGACCCACAAGTTTACCAAGATGCCTCTATTTTAACCATGCTGGGCCTCAAATTTCAGAAAAACTAGAGCCATTCTAAATATTGTGGTAATTGACTGTAATTTAGGATTATTGTGCATGGCAAGCTACAATAACTGCCAGAGAGCAGCCTGGGCCAACACATAATCATGCCCTAATATATGCCTCGATATCGGCCTCGGCAGGCATTACCCACATATTTCATAGCCATTTTTTGATCAAGGTCACAATCGCTATGCAACTATATGGACGAGCTGCCGATAACTACAAGGATTGTAGAAAGAACAAACCATGGAAAATAACCCAAAACACTCAACAGCTAGCCAGGTTGCCTCTGTTGTCAGCTTGCCTGGCTATAAGATTATTGACGTCCTCGGAAAGGGCGGCATGGCAGTCGTCTATCTTGCGATCCAGGAAAGCGTTGGGCGCCAGGTTGCCCTGAAAATTCTGGCACCGGATCATACCGACGAGACCTTCACCGAACGCTTCTTACGTGAAGCCCGTATCATCAGCAGTCTGGCACACCCCAACATCATCACGGTCTATGATGCGAATGTGCATCAGGGTTGCCACTACATGTCGATGGAATATGTGCCCGGCAATAGCTTGCGCGAATCGCGAGACAAACTAACGCGCAAACAAAAAGTTGAGGTCGCCAAACAAATTGCTCAGGCCCTCGATTACGCAGGCAAAAAGGGTTACGTCCACCGTGACATCAAACCCGAAAATATTCTTCTACACGAAGATGGTCGCGCCATACTGACTGACTTTGGTATTGCCCGCAGCCAGGATATAACCCAGGGATTGACCGTTACCGGCAAAGTCATCGGTACACCTTATTATATGAGCCCGGAACAGACCAAGGGCATGAAGGTCGATCATCGTTCTGATATCTATAGTCTGGGAATCGTCCTGTTTCAGGCGCTGGCCGGCTATCTTCCTTATGATGGACCATCCTTTGTCGCTATCGGTATTAAACATCTGTCCGATCCTATTCCTGAGTTGCCTAAAGGTCTGGAACTGTTTCAACCCATTATCAATATTTGTTTATCCAAAGACCCTGCACACCGTTATCAAACAGCCAATGAACTCTATCACGCACTGGAAAAGATTAATGATGCCGATCTTGATTTTATAGAGACCAAAATATCGGCGACTAAGAAAACCGCAGCGAAAGATCATGCAAAAACCATTGCAACGGGTGCCATACCACCGGTAGTAAGTGCCAGACCAAAAGCCAAAGCGTCTCAGTATAAACAAACCGAACCTGTATCCACGCCTGATGATAATTTTGACGTAACAGATACCGATGACTTCAAAAGATTAAATCGGCGCAAGCGCTGGATTCTTCTTATTTTGTTAATGTGTTTGGCCGGTATTGGTTATTACAAACAGCTTGAACTGAAAGTTTATTATCAGGCAGAGATTGCACCGACTGTTGATCCGATCCTGCAACCTCTGCTGGATAAATACATCCGTAATCCGGATCAGCAACAACAACCCACAGAAAATCAGACAACGAGCACGACACTACAGCCGGAACTAACACCCCCCGGTACGACTGAAATTGAAGTGATGGAAGAAACTGAAAATGAAATTGCAGCTAGTAGATTGAATACAGAAACACCGAACCGTGAACAGCTTGCTACGCAAACCCCTGAGAGTATCAAACAATTAACCCTATCCCATCGTCAGGCCTTGCAAACCAATCCAGATGATGCCGCGGCAAAAAGTGCACTGCAAGAGATTTCAAAATGGTATGTACTACACACGCACAATGCGATCGAAAATAATGACATCGCACTGGCACGGCTTTTAATAGCCCAGGCAAATAGCACTTTACCCCTTGCACTTGTTCCACAACAACTGGTCGTGCTTGAAAATCAGTTATTGCGTCGAGAGGCGATTCAAAATCATTTGCAACAAGCGCATCAATACATGGAGGCAGGTGCACTGGTCGTACCCGCCGGGCACAATGCCGTTGATTCGCTTAATGCTATTTTGTCTATCGATCCAGACAATGCGAAAGCAATGCAGCTCATACAAAATATCGCAACCCAATATCATGACAAAGCGCGCAAAGAGCTAGCCGCTGGCAACACACATGAAGCGCTCGCAAGTATAGAACTGGGCCTGACGGTGCAAAAAGATAATGCCCAACTCGCCACCTTGAAACAAACAGTGCAAAAGGAAATAAGCCGACAGGAAAGGATTCTTTCCCTTTTAATTCAGGCTGAAGCAAAATTTCAGGCGGGCAGAGCTGTGGAACCCAGAGGTGAGAATGCGATTGAGCTATATAAAGCGGTATTAAAGGAACAACCTGGCAATAAAAAAGCCCGTGCAGGTACACGAAAGGTTGAGGACTATGCCGTCAAGCAGATCCAGACAGCCATTTGGGAAAACAAACTGGTGATCGGCCAGCGAATTCTGGCAAACGCACAACATTATTTTCCCGTTAGTCCCAAGCTGGATCAAGCGGCCAAAAAACTACAACTCGCGATGACAAGCCGTGCACCAAGAATTACACACCTTATAATAAGTGACCAGATTATCAGCTCGCTATTAACCGCGCAGCGTAATATATCTATTACGCCCACAATCCATCTTGGCTTCACTTATACTAACTTTTCTAAAGAAACGACAATACTCAATGTGCAGATCGATTCCCTCGATGAGAACGTCGTGTTACTAAACAAGAAAATAATTGTTTCCGAAAAAAGTGGTGAACATATTTTCTCGGTTAAGCACCCACAAGCCACGTTTATCCGCGGTCAATACCGAATCATCATCAAACTGGAGAACAAGGAACTGATAAATCAGTCGTTTGTTGTTCAGTCATCAGCAACACCCGCTTCGGTAACAATTCAGCCATAGCATCCTGATACTTCAACATTTCACTCACTTGAAAAGAGCCTGGCATCAATCTATGCTAACTATTAAACATCTCACGCATAATAAATATAAGCAGGATGAAACGTGAACGCTGATAACCCGTATCAACCTCCCACCACCGCTGTTGAAGTCACACCCGACAAATCAGATGACGTCTGGGCGTTTGTGGAGCCACAAAAAATGCCGATGGGAAGAGGACTCGGCTGGATTGGTGATGGCTTCCGTTACTTTGGTCGCAGTCCAGCAATCTGGCTCGCAATCACATTTATCTATTTAATTATTTTGATGGTGTCTTCCTTTATTCCCTTCGCAACCAATATTCTGCAGCCTATGCTAGCAGGCGGATTAATGATCGGCCTGCATAGTATGGACAACGGTGAGCCACTTGAAGTCTCGCACCTGTTTGAGGGATTTAATAAAGCAGCAAACCAGTTAGCGATTCTCGGTGCATTAATGATCGGTCTCAGCATCATTGCCGTTATTGCCATCACGATCCTCGTCTTAATTGGTGTTGGCATTGTGGCGATGACAGAGCAAGCTGGTAATGTATCCCCCGTGATTGTTATCACACTGCTTGTCATCGGCATACCCATCATGTTCGTTATTATGCTGATACTCATGTCCGTGTCCTGGTTTGGACCACCTTTGGTAGCCCTGCACGGCCTATCAATAGGTGAAGCATTTAAGATGAGCCTGCTGGGATTAAAGCGCAATATTCTACCCTTCATGGTTTTCACCTTTTTCATGGCACTGCTTTTCATGCTAACAGTATTTACACTTTATCTAGGTTTGCTGGTTGTGCTGCCTGTATTGATGGCAGCGAGTTATGCCTCGTGGAAAGATGTGTTTACCAAGGCGAATAGCCTATAAGACATGCTCATTACTATACATTAAACACTTCCAATTTGAGCAGTCTTATGTCTCCTTCCGACCCAAAGCAGTCATCCAAGTTATAAAATATAACCATTCAAATATTCACCAAAACGGACATTCAAAATAAAATATTTAGTGTTAATATTTCTATAAGCTGTTTTGTTAGACTAAGGTAAAGTAATGAAAAAGAATATACTCGTCATCCTTGGACACCCCGACACAAATAGTTTCTGTGGATCATTGACCAAGGCATACATAGATAGCGCAAAGGTAAGCGGTTCAGAAGTACGTGAACTTAAA